>Ga0196959_10000012_pt1 | contig 51124 bp, 40 predicted proteins | sample S1v_20metaG_FD_157521 | JGI IMG/M metagenome (GOLD analysis project Ga0196959, IMG submission 157521) | Soil microbial communities from Anza Borrego desert, Southern California, United States - S1+v_20 | ecosystem: Environmental > Terrestrial > Soil > Desert | place: USA: California | collected...
ATGGAAGCGATTAGATATGCAGTACATGCTGCTATACGCCTTCGAAGGATACGGCAAATCTTATTGCACCCATCTGATCCACAACGACCGGCTATAAAGTTCTCTTTTGCTCCGAATCCAATGAACAGGCGATTGAGCAAGCCCAGACCTTCAAGAACCAGGGACTAAAAACCCAAGTCATCCTTGGACGTGACTATAAATTCCGTGCTGTAGGCAAGCGAAACGGCGTCAAACTTGAAGATGCCCTTGTCTACAAAGCTGCTACCTCACCTTGGCACTCGCATGGTCCACTAGACGAAGAAAAGACCAAAGCCAAGATGAAGGTTTTCATGAAGACCAATGACGATGAATTGGTCAACGAAACCTTCGAAAACCTAAAGCCCGATGAACCCGATTGGGCTAACAACGATGTGATCTTTATCACCCACGCCAGACTTCAGATTTGGGCACACAAGAAGGTCATTCCAGATAACGTAATCGTTGTCTACGACGACGCGGCGTATAAGAGTTGGACCCGCTTAGAGTACTTCAAAGAACAGTTCCAAGATGCCGAATACGCGGGAAGCAAACTCACCGTAATCGAAAAGCACGGTAAGAAGTTCTTTGTTAAGCCAGACGTGTTCATGCCCCTAGCTGGCATTCAGAACAAAGTCATCCTCTCGACCACTGAGATTGTCACCAAGGATTTAATCCTAAAAGAAATCGGCGCTGAGACCTTTGTTCCCGAGTTGATGGAATCCAAGCTCACCGTTGGAGACATCACCCTATTCAAAACAAAGCTGGTTTATTCGAAGTTCGATTCACTTCTATTGCCGATCAGCGAACGTTTGAAAAAGATGGGATTCGATCATTGCATGATCGCTGATGGAATTGGAGCGGTTTTAAATCACGTGACCTGCAAGGGGCGCAACGATGTTAAAGCCACCGACATCTTAGCCAAGATCAGCCAGCCGCACTATAACGAAGTGTTCAACGTTAAGCGTGAGTTTGATGACGAATATCCCGCCCAATTGCACCTATCGCTAGACAAGCTTCATCAAGCCGTTGGGCGCAATAGTGGCTACCGTTGGCATGATGCGTCGAAGACTGACCGTAGAAGCGCCGTGGTCCTATGTGACCCTACCCTATTCAATAGACTGAATGAGGATTCAAGGTATGAATTCGGTGTGGTCGAAGATTTGATCACCCTTCCTAAAGATGGATCGCACCGCAGACGCGACAGATCAACCTTTCAGAATGCTCTGGCTTACTTGATCCAGAACTTCGACAAATACGTCAACGATGAAATCCCCGGATTGAAAGAGAAAGGGATGTTCAAGAAAGACTGTAAAGAGGCTTTGAAAAGCAACAAAGCCAAAACGGACGAACTCATTGAAGAATGGAAAAAGGCTTTAGAAACCTTAGCCAAGGAAAAGGAATTCAAACATATGAATCAAAAGTTCAACGCTCTTAAACATGAATTAACCACCATCTAAATCGGAGAAGACATGGCAAAAATGAAATTAGAGGTTTATTTAAAAAAGGCGAAAACCATTCATGGTGATCGTTATGACCTGAGCCTCGTGCGATACACCCGGATCAACGGCTAAGATCAAAGTGGAGTGCAAAGAACATGGAGTGTTTGAAATCAGAGCCGACAACTTCCTACAAGGGCACGGTTGTAAGAACTGCCCGAGACCACGAAATTAAATTGTTTAAATAATATGAGAAGGGCTGAAATGCCCTTTTTATCGAACTCTACAATAAAAACCTAACAAAAGGAGACCACGACAATGACAACCAAAATCCGAGTACGACGAAACGACAAAGACACCCATATCAAGAGTTTACAAAAGAAGGTTGAAGACCTAACGATTGAAGTGATTGTTTACCGTGAATTATTGAAATCCATGGACGTGAACCCAAATGAGGTGGTGAAATGAGCCTTACACAACAACGTTTAAAACAAGTCCTTCATTACGATCCAGAAACCCGGCATCTTCACTAACATCGCCCGTAGAAAAGGCATAGCGGTTGGCGCTGTTGTGGGGACACCCAACAATAAAGGCCACCTTCAAGCCACAATTGATGGAAAGAAATACTTACTACACCGTTTGGCTTGGCTGTACGTCCATCGGTGTTTGGCCTGAAAATCTGATTGATCACCGAAACTACGATCAAACTGATAATAGATTTAAAAATCTCAGGGAAGCAACCCACAGCCAGAACCATCGTAATGTCCCTGCTCCTAAACACAACACTTCAGGTTATAAGAATATTACTTGGAACAAGATAGCTAAACGCTGGAATGTGACGATGCGTGTTGATGGAAAATTGAAGTACATCGGTGGTTCGAAAGACTTAAACAAAGCCATTCAGATTAGAAATGAGGCTTACAAAACTTACTGCGGCGAATTCACATTTAAAGGAGAATAAAAAATGACACTCGAAGAAGAAATGCTATTTTGGCGTCACCATGATGACAACCGGATATTACTTGCACCTGGATCAATCTGATGAAGCGTTTGACGAATGGTTTTACAACTACAGCCAAGAGCACTTTGGATGTGACCCATTCAATGAAATTTTACCGAACCCCTTTCAAAGATTTAAATGATCTGCTATTCTTCGCCACTTTTTAAACCAGCGGAGAATTTAAATGGTAGATACGGATTTTGGCGAAGAATTGACACCAGAAGAACTTAAGAAACTGGCTGAGTCTAAAGGTCAAGCTGATTTGCACGAAGTATTAACACGCACCCCGAAATTGAATTTGGATGATGCTCTTACGGCTCAGAAGAAGCTTGAAGATCACATTGAAACCCTTCGCACCGTCGAGCGTGAAAACGCTATTGATGAAATCCATCGCATTGCCGCTCGTGTTGGTCTGACGGTTTCTTTTGGTCAGACGGAAGGAGCATCGAAACCAAAACAACCGAGAAAACCGAGAAAGCCTGCAGCTAATCAATATCGTGATCCTGACAATCCAGGGAACACGTGGAAAGGTACTGGAGCAAAACCTAACTGGCTGAAAGAAAAATTAGTACAAGGGGCTTCACTGGAAGATTTTCTAATTAAGGAGACAAATGAATGACAACGAAAGAAAGATTTGAAAGTAAAATCGAAATGATTACCGAGACACGGATGTTGGATTTGGACTGCTAGTTGCGGAAGTAACGGCTACGGACAAATTGGAGTTCATGGAAAAGTAAAGGCTGCTCATCGAGTGGCCTTTGAACTTTATAAAGGCCCTATTCCTGAAGGACTGCTTGTCCTTCACACCTGCGATATCCCGGTTTGTTGCAATCCAAATCACCTGTTTCTTGGGACACACCAAGACAATATGGATGATATGGTCAAAAAGAACAGGCAAGCCCGAAACAAGGGTGAACTCAGCGGTTCTGCGAAGCTAACTGACGAACAGGTTCTTGAAATCTTTCATTCGGACCTGGCTGGCGTTAAATTGGCTGAAAAATTCAACGTCCACCCTACCCTAATCTCATGGATTAAACACGGAAAGAACTGGTCTCATGTAACCGGGCTTTACCGTAATAATGAGTCTCATTTACAATAAATTTGCGGGCAGTTGTAAGGTGACAAAGATGAGGAAAATCAACGATGTCACTTTTCAAACGCAAAGACTCATCCTTGTGGTGGGTCAAAATTGAAGTCAATGGAAAGAAGATCCAGAAGAGCACAGGAACCGCAGATCGGAAGCAAGCCCAGGAATATCACGACAGGTTGAAATCGGAATTGTGGGAGCAATCCAGACTTGGCGTGAAACCTGAATATTTGTGGGAAGAAGCCGTCAAACGCTTTCTTCAGGAAACCAGCCACAAAGCCAGTCATCAGGACGATGTTGATAGACTGAAATGGATTGGAGGCTTGCTAAACGGTGTGAAGCTATCGGAGATCAACCGGACTAAGCTGGACGCGATTATTACCGCAAAGCGGGTTGAAGGAGCCAAGAACGGCACGATTAATCGACATCTTGCGGTAATCAACACGGTGCTTCGGAAAGCGATGCGTGAATGGGAGTGGATTGATAAGGTGCCAACCATCAAACTCCTTCCAGAACCCAAACGAAGGATTCGTTGGTTAACCCGTGAAGAGGCTGAGAGGCTGTTAAAGGAATTACCAGCCCATCTGATAGCCATGGTCCGATTTAGCTTAGAAACGGGCTTGAGACAGTCTAACGTCACTGGATTACTATGGTCTCAGGTCGATCTTGAAAGGAAAGTAGCTTGGATTCATCCCGATCAAGCGAAGGCAAGAAAGGCAATCGGAATTCCACTTTCCGATTCCGCTGTCTCGGTTTTGAAGTCTCAGATTGGGAAGCATCCAACCCACGTCTTTAGCTTCAAAGGAAAAGCGCCAGTGATTCATGTGAATAATGGAGCCTGGGGCAAGGCGTTAAAGCGTGCTGGAATTGAGGATTTCCGCTGGCACGATCTTCGCCACACTTGGGCAAGCTGGCATATCCAGAACGGAACTCCGTTGCATGTGCTGCAAGAACTTGGAGGTTGGGAAGGTGCTGATATGGTGAGACGATACGCCCACCTTTCAGGCGAACATCTTGCCAATTACGCTCGAAATCTGACCTGAACGCTACGTTTTAGCTACGGTCAGAAATAAAAAAGGCTTGCACACTGGCAAGCCCTTGAAATATATGGTGACTATGTATGCTCAAGAGTACCGACCGGCTCTATCACAATCCGGGGCTCTACCAACTGAGCTACGGCCACCGTCGGAAAACTACAAATAGATGGCGCGCTTGGCAGGACTCGAACCTGCGACCCTCGGCTTAGAAGGCCGATGCTCTATCCGGCTGAGCTACAAGCGCTTGGTCGGGGTAGAGGGATTCGAACCCCCGACATTCTGCTCCCAAAGCAGACGCGCTACCAGACTGCGCTATACCCCGGACGACCTTCTTTAACGAGAAGCCGTTCGGCTAACCATCAAGACCCACAATAATACCCGTGTCGCCACGATCCGTCAATGAGAGCGAGCAGTCGCCTTACAGCTTGCTTTTAACAGTTTGGAAAATTTCCTCGTTCAGATTATCCATTCCGCTCAAAATTCCGCTTAATTCATCTAAACGGGAAGATACGAATTTCTCATCTTTTATCGCGCCTGCATTCACGTAAACATTTAGTGCGGCGCTTTTCAGTGCGGCATAACCTGCCACCACGGCAACGCCGGCATCACTTACTACGTTTCGGTTTCCTTTTTCCGCTACGATTTTGCTCAACCTGATCACTTCGGCACAGGCTTTCGCACACTCGATAGGTACATCGGTCGCCTCTCGTAAAGCCAATTGTATTTGCTGGCTTCTCGCTGCTTTTTGTTCATCCGTTTCCTTCGGCAGTCCATAGGCGCTCATGACTTTATCGAATACTTCGACGTCGGCTCTAACCATGTCCATCAGCTGAGCGCGCAAATTTTCCGCTTGCGTCAGTATCCCTTTCATCTCGGTCTCGACCGCCTCGTAGTTTTTTTTGCCTATCGTGAGATTGCAAACCATGCTCACCAATGCGGCACCCATAGCTCCCATAATCGCCGCTGCACTGCCGCCCCCGGGAGTCGGTGATTTGCTAGCCAGGTCATCCAAAAATTGATGGATTGTTTTGTCTTTGATCATGCCGATTCGCTCCATGAGTGTCATAGTATGAAAAATGGCCGGAGAGTATAAAACACCAGACATTGCGGGTTAAAATTTTCCATTTTTTAAGATTATTGAACGATCAATACGAGAACAATCGCCAAACCCGATCAAGGTTAAATGTCATCCTAAGGAAAAAGAATGAAGAAGCTGTTATTTCAGTTTGACACCGATTTTTATCCCTCTGTATTCGACACCGTTGTAGCGTATGACGGCGGTGCAGATCACGTTATTGGTCATGGCGGTTTGACACCGGAGACCGTCGGGGCTTTAGTGGACGGTACAATTTTCACGCGGGCGCCCAAGGACAAAAAAAACACGGCAATCTTCATCGGGGGAAGCGATTTAGTTGCCGGACAGGAGCTTCTAAAAGCGGTAAGAAAGAAATTTTTTGCCGGTTTCCGAGTGTCCGTGATGCTGGATAGCAACGGCAGCAATACCACCGCCGCGGCCGGTGTCGCCAAACTCGCTGCCAGCGGAACGATTGCCGGAAAACGGGCTGTCGTTCTTGCGGGTACCGGGCCTGTTGGCCAACGAGCAGCGGTTATGCTAGCTAAACAAGGCGCTCAAGTCGCGATTACCTCGCGGCAGATGATTCGCGCTGAAAAAGCATGCCAAGACATGAAACAGCGATTCGGTGTCGAACTGACGCCTGTAGAGGCCCATGATAGCGATGCTCGTGCCAAAGCCATAGAACGAGCGCAGATCGTGTTTGCGGCTGGCGCGGCCGGCGTAGAGTTGCTGGAAGCTCGGCACTGGCTGGACAATCCGTCGATCGAACTGATGGCGGATGCCAACGCAACTCCTCCGATTGGTATTGGCGGGACCGATATGATGGACCGCGGAGCGGACCGGAATGGAAAAATCGCTTGGGGCGCCATCGGTTTCGGCACCTTGAAATTAGCATTGCACCGCGCGTGTATCGCGAAACTCTTCGAGAGTAACGATCAGATTCTAGATGCCGATGAAATATTTGAAATTGCAAAGACAATGGCCTGAAGGGATTTGGCTGATTATTGAACTCGGCAGGCGCTGATATTTCCGATTGCCTTCGAAGGGTCCTTAAATCTCAAGTACTTTTCCGGGGTCGAATTCACTTACGAGTTGATTTGGGAAATAGCCTCGGGGATTGCAGAGAATTCGCGTGCCTGAACAGCGATAATCCGAAACCGCATGAGTGTGCCCATGAAACCAGGCAGCGATCTCGAAGCTGTGCAGAACCTCTCTGAGATCATTGCAGTAGGCATAGCGTTTGAGCTGGCTGGGGTTGTCCCGCCAGCTCCAAGGTGTCGGGGCATGATGGGTCACCACCACGGTTTTCCCAGGGAACGGCTTCGCGAGCTCGGCGAAAAGCCAACGGCGGGATTCTTGATGCAAACGAATATAGCTCTCTGGATTCAAGAGATCCGCGCGATATCGAATCTTCCGAAAATCATTGACGATAGAAACCAGTTCCTGCAACTGGTCATTATCATTGCCCCCGAGGTCGCTCCACAGAGTACAACCCAAGAATCTCACATCCTCATACTCCCAGGAGCGTTTCTCCATAAATTGCACATTGCTCCCGCCGGCACCGCTAGTTAAGTTCGTCACGGTGGAAAAATGTTCCTGGCCGTAAAACTCATGGTTGCCCGCTACGTATATAACCGGCTTCCGAAATAATTTAAGCCAATCCAAACCTTGACGGCCGATACCGATGTCTCCAGCTGCGACGATTACGTCCGCATCTGTCGGCGTGATCTCCAAAGGCCCGAATTCGAGATGTATGTCCGAGAAATACTGAATACGCACGACTTTATGTGATCCTTGGCCGGAGCTTTCTTCGAGGGTTTACCATTCCGGCACACGCTGCAAGTCCCATAATTATAACTTGACACCCAAGTAAAGAACTCGGAAATTACCGCAAGCTTACGATAGCCTTGAGCTGTGTCGTTGCTAAAATTGCGGACTTGCGAAGTATCCCAGTAGGTTTTTAAGCATGATGAATAGAAGAAGTTCGGTCGGTGTAAAAGTCGGTGAGATCCAGATTGGCGGGAATTCGCCGGTCGTCGTTCAGTCCATGACGAATACCGATACCGCGGATGTGAAAGGTACCGTCAAACAGGTGATGGATCTAGCGAAGGCCGGCTCCGAGTTGGTCCGCATTACCGTTAACAATGAAGAATCCGCACAGGCCGTACCTCAGATACGGGAGCAATTGGATCGCAGCGGTTGCGTTGTTCCGCTGATTGGTGACTTTCACTTCAACGGCCACAAGCTGCTGGACAAGTTCCCCGGCTGCGCCGAAGCGCTGGCCAAATACCGTATCAACCCTGGCAATGTAGGTCGCGGATCGAAGCGCGATCCTCAATTCGCCCAAATGATCGAATTTGCCTGTCGCTACGAAAAGCCGGTGCGGATCGGAGTCAATTGGGGAAGCCTCGATCAATCCGTGCTGGCCCGCCTGCTGGACGAAAATGCTCAGCTTAAAGAACCCAGCCCGCTCGCCGAAGTGATGCGCGAGGCGGTTATCACCTCGGCTTTGGAGAGCGCCGAGCGTGCCGTGTCATTAGGGCTACCCAAAGACCGCATCGTGCTGTCGTGCAAGATGAGCGGCGTTCAGGAGCTGATTGCCGTTTATCAGGCACTCGCCGCACGCTGCGATTATGCTTTGCACTTGGGGCTCACCGAGGCCGGCATGGGTTCCAAGGGCATCGTAGCTTCTACGGCTGCTTTGGCGGTACTGCTGCAGCAAGGCATCGGCGATACGATCCGGATTTCTTTGACCCCCGAACCGGGCGCCGATCGCATCCAAGAGGTCATCGTCGCTCAGGAAATTCTTCAGACCATGGGCATTCGCTCATTCACGCCGATGGTTATCTCCTGCCCCGGCTGCGGCCGCACGACTAGCGACTACTTTCAAAAACTGGCTCAGCAAATTCAGAGCCATCTCCGTCACAAAATGCCGGAATGGCGCAAAAAATATACGGGCGTTGAGGACATGCACGTCGCCGTGATGGGCTGCGTGGTTAACGGCCCCGGCGAAAGCAAAAATGCCAATATCGGGATCAGCCTGCCCGGCACAGGAGAACAACCGGTCGCCCCGGTATTCGAGGATGGCGTAAAAACCGTAACGCTGAAGGGAGATCGCATCGCCGAGGACTTCCAAGAATTAGTCGAACGTTACGTCGTGTCCCACTACGGCGTCAATCAGGACCATCAGGCCATCGCTGAATAAGGAACGGAATGCTCCCGGCCCGCGACCGCTCAGTCGATATGGGCCGGGCCCTCGGTGGCCATCGCCTCCAAAAGTTCCAGCTCGAGCTCGCTAAATCCCGCCGCTCGGCGTAACTCGGTGTTGAACGGGCCGCGGACAGCGCCCCGAAGATAGCGTTCGACAAGGCCGAAATATTCCGCCATGGGATCGAGTCCCTGTTCGTGGCACACATATTGGAACCAGCGGGTGCCTCGTGCCACATGGCCGACCTCCTCCTTCAGGATGATTCTGAGGATGTCTGCGGTGGCGTCGTCACCGATGGCGTCCAGCTTGGCTATCATGGCGGGGGTGACATCCAGCCCTCTCGCCTCCATCACGCGCGGAACCAGCGCCAAACGGGCTTTCACATCGTGCGCGGTCTCTTCGGCCAATTCCCATAGTCCTCTATGTGCCGGAAATTGACCGTAGTCGGCATCAAAACCCTTCAGTCTGCCGCGAACCAAAGAAAAGTGGAAAGCCTCTTCGATGGCGACTTCCAGCCAGTCGTCATAAAACGCTGGCGGCATTCCGCGAAACCGATAGACCATATCCCAGGCGAGCTGAATCGCAGTAAACTCGATGTGGGCAACGGCATGAAGAAAAGCGATTTTTCCGGCGACGGTCGTCAATTTCCGCCGCGGCAAATGCCTGGGATCAACCAATTTCGGATGCTCCGGAAAGCAAACCTCCGATGCCGGTCTCGGTGGCGAACGCTCATCCAGCGAAAAGGCTCCTTGACGAAATATCTGAGCGGCCTGCTCAGTGGCTTCCAGCTTGGCCTCGACCGACGCTGTGTAAAGGCATGATTCAGCGAGTTCGAACAAATTGGTTGGCATGAACTTCGTAACCGTTGGGAGAACCGGACGATAGAGCGCCGCTTGCCGATGCAGCAAGCGGCGCTGGCAAGCTTCGCCTCTTAAGCCGTCTCGTCTAAGACAACCTGTTCTGCTTTTTTGACGTAGTCCGGAATTTGGTTGAAATTCAGATAGCGATACGTATCCGGAGCGTCCTTTTCCAGCCCCTTTACAAACGCCATGTACTCTTTTGGCGACGGAATGCGCCCCAAACTCGAACACACCGCAGCCAGTTCCGCTGAGGCCAGAAACACATTAGCGCCCGCCCCCATCCGATTGGGGAAATTTCGCGTCGAGGTCGATACCACAGTGGCATTGTCCGCCACCCTTGCCTGATTGCCCATGCACAACGAGCATCCGGGCATCTCGGTGCGAGCCCCGACTTTACCGTAGATGCCGTAATAGCCTTCCTCGGTCAACTCCAGCTGATCCATCCGGGTTGGCGGAGCGATCCATAGCCGCCCCGGAACTTGCGTCCCGAAGTTTTCGAGGATTTTGCCGGCTGCCCGGAAATGGCCGATGTTCGTCATGCATGAACCGAGAAACACTTCGTCGACTTGCGTTCCCGCGACGGTCGATAACGGCTTTACGTCGTCCGGGTCGTTCGGGCAACACAAGAGCGGTTCTTTGATCTCGTTCAGGTCGATTTCGATCACCGCATGATATTCGGCATCGGGATCGGGTTCCAAGAGCACGGGATCAGCTAGCCAGGCCTCCATGGCGTCGATTCGGCGGGTCAGTGTTCGGACATCGCCATAACCTTGTTCGATCATCCACTTGAGCAGAACGATATTGGAGCGCAAATACTCCTCGATCGGCTCTTTATTCAAGCGCACGGTGCAGGCGGCGGCAGACCGCTCGGCCGAAGCGTCGGCCAGTTCGAAAGCCTGCTCCACCTTTAGATTCGGCAATCCTTCGATTTCCAGGATACGTCCCGAAAAAACATTCTTCTTGCCTTTTTTCTCAAGCGTTAAAAGCCCTCGCTGCAGCGCCGCATAAGGAATGGCATGCACCAGATCTCTCAGCGTAATGCCCGGCTGCATTTCCCCCTTGAATCGGACCAGCACCGATTCCGGCATGTCCAAAGGCATCACGCCGGTGGCGGCAGCGAAAGCGACTAGCCCAGAACCGGCCGGAAACGATATGCCGATGGGAAATCGGGTGTGCGAATCGCCGCCGGTCCCCACGGTATCCGGAATCAGCATCCGGTTTAGCCATGAATGGATGATGCCATCGCCTGGGCGGAGCGACACGCCGCCGCGGTTCATGATGAAGTCGGGTAGCGTGTGATGAACATCGATATCGACCGGCTTGGGATAGGCCGCCGTGTGACAGAAGGACTGCATCACCAAATCCGCCGAAAATCCCAAGCAAGCCAAGTCCTTGAGCTCGTCGCGAGTCATCGGTCCAGTGGTGTCTTGGGACCCCACGGTCGTCATATGAGGTTCGCAGTAGGTACCGGGGCGGACACCTTTCACGCCGCACGCTTTTCCGACCATCTTTTGCGCAAGCGTATACCCTTTGCCGCTGCTGTCGGCTTTGGACTCCGGACGGCGGAATACCGGAGAGATATCGAGACCCAGTGCCTTGCGGGCACGATCGGTGAGACCCCGTCCAATGATAAGCGAAATCCGCCCCCCTGCTTGCACCTCGTCCAGCAGAATATCGTTCTTCAAGGCAAACGCGCAGAGCACCTCGCCGGTATCGTGGCGCTTGATTACGCCCTCATAGGGATAGACGTCGATGACGTCGCCGGTATGTAAGTTCGTAACATCGCACTCTATAGGCAAGGCCCCGGAATCTTCCATGGTGTTGAAGAAAATGGGAGCAATTTTCCCGCCGATGCACATCCCGCCGGCCCGCTTGTTCGGCACGCACGGGATATCTTCGCCGATATACCACAACACCGAATTGGTGGCGGATTTCCGAGAAGAGCCTGTTCCCACGACATCGCCCACGAAAGCAACTGGCCAGCCCTTTTTCTTAAGCTCTGTTATCTGGGCTTCGGCATTGGTAACACCTTCGCGCGGCACTTTCAGCATGGCTTTCGCGTGCAGCGGAATATCGGGTCGGGACCAAGCATCCTGAGCGGGCGACAAATCGTCGGTATTGATCTCCCCCGGCACCTTGAATACGGTCACCGTAATGACTTCGGGCACTTTCGGCCGGCTCGTAAACCATTCGGCTTCGGCCCAAGCATGCATGACTGCTTGAGCATTCGCATTGCCAGTTTCGGCCTTTTCGCAAACATCGTGGAACGCATCGAACATCAGCAAGGTGTGCGACAAGCCTTTGGCAGCCAACGGTCCTAATTCCGGATGGTCGAGCAACTCGATCAACGGCGCTACGTTATATCCGCCCAGCATGGTACCCAGAAGCTCGATCGCACGGCACGGATCGAGTATCGGCGATACGGTCTCACCCTTCGCGACAGCCGCCAGAAAACCCGCCTTGACATAGGCCGCTTCGTCCACGCCTGCCGGCACCCGATTGGTCAGCAGGTCGAGCAAGAATTCTTCCTCGCCTTGGGGCGGGTTTTTCATGAGTGATATCAGCGCTGTGGTCATTTCCGCGCTTAAAGGCTTCGGCACGAGCCCTTGTGCCGTTCGCTCAGCAACGTGTCTGCGATATTCTTCCAGCATGGTTTCCCCTAAAGTTTGCAATTCTGCCCGAATCGAGCCCATGTCTGATTCGAACTGGATTCATCTGCCGTATAAAACAACCGCCGCTTTCCGTTCCCGAGCTAGAGTCGTCGATCAGGTGTCCAAATACGTGGAACCATCAGTCATCTAACGGTATCGGCTCTATTCCAACGGCTATACTCGGGTATTATATGGGCCAGTTATCCGTTTATCACGCCGGATACTCGTCATGACTTCGATTTACTTCAGTCATCAGGGTTTCTTGGAGCACGACACCGGCCTAGGCCATCCGGAAAATGCAGAGCGCTTGCGCTCAATCGAACGCGCACTCAGTCAAGCGGATTTTGACAGCCTCGATCGCCGAGAAGCACCACGCGGTACCCGCGAACAGATCCGTTTGATCCATACCGATCGGCACATCGATTACGTATTGGGGGCCATCCCTAAACAGGGTTTTGCTTACCTCGATGTCGATACCGTCGTCTCGCCCGGCTCGGGCAACGCCGCTTTGCACGCGGTCGGTGCCGCATGCGCCGCGGTGGACGCCGTTTTCATCAGAGAGTCCACGAATGCTTTTTGCGCGGTCCGGCCGCCGGGACATCATGCCGAACCCGACGCGGCCATGGGATTTTGCTTGTTCAACAATATTGCCATCGCCGCCGAATATGCCCGCAAGCACCATGGAATCAAACGCGTCGCCATCGTGGATTTCGACGTGCATCACGGAAACGGCACCCAGCGGGCGTTCGAAGCGAATAAGGATATTTTATACGCATCCACTCATCAGTTTCCGTGGTATCCCGGTACCGGAAGGTCCGAGGAAACGGGAGTCGGCAACATTGTCAACGTGCCACTCCCGGTCGGCAGTGGGTCCAAGGAATTTCGCTCGGCTTTTGCGGAAAAGATTCTGCCCGTTCTAAGCCGTTTTCTGCCGGAATTGCTTTTGATTTCCGCGGGCTTCGATGCGCATCGAGACGATCCTCTCGCTGGCTTGAATCTCGTCGAGGAGGATTTTGCGTGGGTTACGTCCGAATTGGCGGGAATGGCGGAGAAATACTCGGGGGGTAGATTGATATCCATCTTGGAGGGCGGATACAACCTGGAGGCTTTAGGAAGAAGCGTGGCCGCACATGTACGCGCGCTGATGGCGTGCTAGCGACGAGAGTGAGGGTGTGCACCTGCGCCTGGAGCACACCCTGCATGTTATTCGAGTCAGGCTAAGGACAATCCCCGCCCGATGCCGAAATAATCGAATCCCAGCACTTTCATCCTGGCTGGATCGTAAAGATTCCGGCCGTCGAAAATCACGGGATGCGACAGCTCAGCCCTGATCGTATCAAAATCGGGGCTGCGGAATACGTTCCACTCGGTGACGATAATCAAGCCATCGGCGCCTTTTAGCGTAGCGTCGGGGCTGTCACAGAGCGCAAGGTCGGACCTGTGCCCATACAACCGGCCCGCTTCATGCGTTGCGACTGGATCGAACGCTTGTATTTTCGCGCCCGCATCCCAAAGGGCCTCGATAATGACCCGACTGGAAGCCTCGCGCATATCGTCGGTATTCGGCTTGAATGCCAGCCCCCAGAGAGCGAACGTCTTCCCTTTCAAATCGCCCTTAAAATAGTCGTTAACCTTTTCGTACAGTCTCAGCTTCTGGCGATCATTGACATCCTCGACTGCCCGCAGCAACTGAGCCTGATAGCCCACGTCGCGCGCGGTGCGCTCGAGCGCTTTTACGTCCTTCGGAAAACACGAGCCGCCGTATCCGCAGCCGGGATAAATGAAGTGGTAACCGATCCGGGGATCGGAGCCGATGCCTAGTCTCACCTTTTCGATATCCGCTCCCAAACATTCAGCGAGATTCGCCAATTCGTTCATGAAGCTGATTTTCGTCGCCAGCATGGCATTGGCCGCGTACTTGGTCAGTTCGGCCGAGCGGATATCCATGCAGACCAAGCGGTCATGATTACGATTGAACGGCGCGTACAAAGCTCGTAGAAGTTCAGCGGTGCGCGGATTATCGGTGCCCACCACGATACGATCCGGCTTCATGAAATCCTCGATCGCTGCCCCCTCTTTTAGAAATTCCGGGTTTGAAACCACATCGAACTCGCATGGCCTCTGTCGGTCATTGAGCACAGTATTTATCGCCTGGCGCACTTTATCCGCGGTACCGACCGGTACCGTCGATTTATTGACGACGATGCGATAATCCTCCATGCGTTCGCCAATGCTGCGCGCAACAGCAAGCACATATTGCAGATCGGCCGATCCATCCTCGTCGGGAGGCGTGCCGACCGCAATGAACTGGAATAGGCCATGCCGGACCGCCAAGTCCACATCGGTGGTGAAATGCAGACGCTTCGCCGCCATATTGCGTTCGATAACGGCATCCAAACCGGGCTCGTAAATTGGAACCTCGCCTTGGTTGAGCCTGGCAATTTTCCCTTCATCGATATCTACGCATACCACTTCGTTGCCTACCTCGGCCAGACAGGCGCCGGTAACGAGGCCGACATAACCTGAACCAAAGACGGTGACTTTCATGACTGTTCCTTTTTGTTAAGCAATGAAATACTGTGAGCGGACGTCGATATGACTAATCCGAAGTCACGCAAAGGCGCGAAGCAAATCGTGCCGAATGTCTTCGATATTTTCTAGTCCCACAGCAATACGGACCAAACCATCGCTGATACCGGCCGCGGAACGTTCGCTCTCGCTTAGCCTGCCATGAGTCGTGGTTGCGGGATGGGTAACGGTCGTCTTCACATCCCCAAGGTTGGCGGTGATGGAGAGCAGACGGGTCGAATCGATCAGTTTCCAGGCGCCTTCCTGACCGCCATCGACCTCGAAACTCACGATTCCGCCACCCGCATATTGTTGCCGCACAGCCAAATCATGCTGGGGATGGGACGGCAGTCCCGGATAATACACGCGCTTCACCCAGGCTTGTGATTCCAGCCACTGCGCGAGATTCAAGGCATTCTCGCTATGGGCGCGCATGCGTATCGACAAGGTTTCCAGCCCCTTGAGAAATACCCAGGCATTAAATGGACTCATGGAAGGGCCTCCGGTCCTTAGAAAAGGGTAAATTTCCTTATCCAACAATTCCCGCTGGCCGACGATAGCCCCCCCGATACATCTCCCCTGCCCGTCCAGGTATTTGGTTGCCGAATGAATGACGATATCCGCTCCTAAATTCAAAGGCTTCTGCAAAGCGGGTGTACAGAAACAGTTATCGACCACCAGAAGACTGCTATTTTGCCTGGCTATCGTTGCAATGCGTTGAATATCCGCAATTTCAGTCAAAGGATTCGAGGGAGTCTCGAGAAAAAGAAAGCGTGTTTCGGGCCTAACGGCTGCCTCCCACGCCGCATAATCGGTCATATCCACGAAAGTGGTGGTAACGCCGAATTTGCTCAGATAATTCTGAAATAGCAAAACCGTATTGCCGAACACGCTCCGGGAGCAAACGACATGGTCGCCTGCCTTTAATAATCCGAAGGCCGTGGTCGCGATAGCGGCCATTCCCGATGCGACCGCGATACAACGTTCTCCGTTTTCCAAGGCGGCAAGTCTGTCCTCGAAAGCTCGAACGGTGGGATTGGTGAAGCGCGAGTAAATATTGCCGGGAACTTTACCGGAGAACCTCGCAGCGGCGTCTTCGGCACTGTCGAACACGTAGCTGGATGTCGCAAAAATCGGGTCAGAATGCTCCTGCTCGGGCGTCCGCCGCTGCCCGGCGCGTATTGCTTGAGTCTCGATGGCGTACTGCTGCCATTCCCATTCGTTCATGTGATCTACCTTGCAAAAAGGTCCTGGAAACTAACCCGCGTTGTGCAACTCGATGACCGATCGATCGGCCGAGCGTGTAGTCTTGGCTTGATCGTTCCGGTGCTTGCTGAGACGATCGAGGTATTCCTGGTTAATATCTCCGGTAACGTAATCATTATTGAAACAAGAGGTATCAAACCGTCCGATGGATGGATTTCCTTTCTGCACTGCGTCGATTAAGTCATTCAAATCCTGATAAATCAACCAATCCGCACCAAGCTCTTCTTGCACGTCTTGTTCACTACGTCCATGGGCGATCAATTCATGCGCTGCCGGCATGTCGATACCATACACATTCGGATAGCGTACCGGCGGCGATGCGGACGCGAAATAGACTTTGCGCGCCCCAGCATCCCGCGCCATCTGAATGATTTGTGTTGACGTCGTGCCTCGGACGATAGAGTCATCGACCAGCAGGACGTTCTTATCTTTGAATTCGAGGTCGATCGCATTCAGTTTCTGTCTGACCGATTTCTTGCGAAGCTGTTGGCCCGGCATGATAAACGTACGTCCGATGTAGCGATTCTTGATGAAACCTTCCCGGTATTTCACGCTCAACCTGTTGGCGAGCTGCAAAGCGGCAGTCCGGCTTGTATCCGGAATGGGAATTACGACATCGATGTCGTGATCCGGACGCAGCCGCAGAATTTTCTCGGCCAGCTTATCGCCCATTCGAAGCCGGGCCTTGTAGACGGAGATATTGTCGATGATGGAGTCGGGACGTGCGAAGTAAACGAATTCGAATATGCACGGCGAATAAAGCACTTTTTCGGCGCATCGCCGCGTATGTAGCGTACCGTTCTTTTCGATGATCACGGCCTCGCCCGGCTGCACATCCCTAATCAGCTTGAATCCCAACACATCCAGGGCGACGCTCTCCGATGCGATCATGTAATCGGTGCCAGTAGCGGTCTTACGCTCGCCGAACACCAAGGGACGAATGCCATAAGGGTCCCGAAAACCGATGATGCCGAAACCGGTGATCATCGCCACCACCGAGTAAGCGCCCCGGCAGCGCTGGTGTACTGCCGCCACGGCACGAAACACATCTTCGGGGCCGACCCGAAGCTTCCCCAGTTCCTGGAGTTCATGAGCAAAGACGTTAAGGAGAACCTCGGAGTCGGAATCGGTGTTGATGTGTCGTTGATCTTGGGCGAACAGCTCTTCCTTCAGCACCTCGGCATTGGTCAGATTGCCGTTGTGCGCCAAACTGATGCCATAAGGAGAATTGACGTAAAACGGCTGGGCTTCGGCCGAGCTCGTGCAACCGGCGGTGGGATAACGGACGTGGGCGATGCCCATCTTTCCCCTGAGGTTCACCATGTGGCGAGTATGAAATACGTCCCGTACCAAACCGCTGTCCTTGCGCAAGTTAAAGCGATCGTGTTCGCAGGTGACGATACCTGCGGCATCCTGTCCCCGATGCTGCAATACGGTCAGGGCTTCATACAGCTCCTGATTGACTTCGTCACTGGAAACGATGCCGGCAATACCACACATAGGTCAACTCACTTAACAATGAAAAATCATCGAAACTTGACATAACTGCCGAAGTCCGACGGAAGTTGGTCGCGAAGCCACAAAGCTAAAGACTGAAACGGTGGAATCAACGAAGACTCTTTCCACCAGGGATCTGCCGGAAGAGGCGTCGCTCCGGCGAGAAGAACCAGCACTGAAACGACAACGATCCCGCGGCCGATGCCGAACACCATTCCTGCAAGACGGTCGGTACCCGTTAGCCCGGTACTTTGCACCAACTTGTGCAACAAAAAAGCAATCAGGCTAGCCAAAATCAAACTGGCAAAAAAGAGTATCCCAAACGATGCAGCCATCCGGCCGGAAGGGATCGAAATCACCGAATCGAGATAAACCGAAAAATCCCGGCTGAAGCGCAAACCGATCCAAGCTGCAGCAATCCAAGCACAGAGGGAAAACACTTCGCGAATAAGGCCGCGCAGCAGCCCGATGAGGGCCGATAAACCGATAATCCCAGCAATACAATAATCGATCCAAACCAGATTAGACATGCCGTACTCACGCCGACGGTAGAACCGTAGAATTGATAATCGTCTGGTCAGAAACCCCGCGTCCGGGTATACCGCCGATCAAGGGTGCGGAACCACAATACCTTTGATGCCGACCGTATTTTCGATCTGCTTCTGTATCTGCTCTGCCCGCGTCCGGTTCAACTCAGGACCTACTTGAACACGGTAGATGGAGGTTCCGGCGTTGGTAACGACCTCCACAAATGCGGGAAAGTTCGATTTTCGCAGCTTGTCGGCTAAAGATCGCGCATTGCCTTCAGCGGTGAAGCTGCCGGTTTGAACAACCCATGCAGCTAGATCATCGGATGCCTCCACGGCGGAAGCCTGTACTTCCGAAAGCTTAGCACTGCCCCCTCCTGCGGTTAACTTTGATGAATTCTCAGGCGCTTTTGAAACCGATTCGGGCTGTACATGTACAGCCTTCGAATGATCCAAAGAAGGCTTGATCTGCGCCGGTTTTTGGGGTGCCGCCGAAGGCGAGACGGATTTAATGCTTGCAATGGATTCGGCAGTCTTTGTTGTTTCGGATTTCTTCGATCCTTTCTCGGCCGGTTTCGCTAGCACTGCTTTTGATTTCGTCTTAGGCGGTGCGGCAGGCTGTTCGGGCGACATCGCATCAACCGCGTCCTCCTCATCCGAGTTAACGATTAGCGTCGCTGGTTCGCGATCGTTTTTTCTTGCGGGAGCCTGTTTTAACTTGCTAACCGCTTCGGCTTTTGCCGGCTCCTCGGTCTTCACCAGACGGGCGCTATCCGAACCGACGGAACTACTACTAACCGAGGGGCGAATTTGCTCATCGCCAGTGTTCTTAGGCACATCTTCATTCGCTGTTGCCGGATCACTATTCACTGCCGAAGCCGTTTGATTCTCGAACTTGTCGCTCGAGTTGGCGGAAAGTGTCTGCTCGTTCTCCGCGGTCGCGGAATCACCATCGGTCAAGGGAATTATCCGATAACCCGTATTGGACGTTTCTTCCCCCTCCAAAGGAGCCACTTCAGATGCCGATTTCGGCAGCTCAATGGATTTTGCTTCAATCTCCTTAGGAAGAGCCGGAATGTCGTCAGCGCCGGCAGTGTCTTGATCTCCCTGCCGGTCCTCGAACAACATGGGCACAAAAATAACCACCAGAGAGACGATGATGATAGCGCCGATGAGACGTTGTTTCAGTTGCTGATCCATGAATACCTCGGACTCAGCTCATGTGAGCCAAATATTCGGAGACTAAAAAGAAGGAGCCGAACACCAGTATAAGGTGATCGCTCGCCGCGCTCTGTCTAGCCGCATTAAATGCTGCCACGGCATCGGGAAAACCCGACCGGACGGTTGAAACGCCAAAACTGTCAAAAACAGCCAAAAGTTGTTCGGTGGTCGCAGCCCGAGGCATTTTAAGAGGTGCCAAATACCAGTAGTCGACCAGATCCTTTATGTTACTGATCACCCCGAAAATGTCCTTGTCCCGCATGACGGCGAAGACCGCATGTATGGTCTTCCCGCCGAATTGGCAACGTAGATAATCCGCCAATACCCTTACAGCTTGCGGATTGTGCGCCACATCCAATAATACAGGAACGCTTCCGGGGATGTACTGAAACCGCCCGGCCAAAGTGACGTTTTTTAAACCATCCCGAATGGCTAGCGATGACACGGGCAATCGGCTTTCAACCTTATGCAAGGTTTCCAACACGGCCGACGCATTGATTAGTTGGTGATCGCCTTTGAGTGCCGGAAACGGCAAGTCGGTGAGTTGCTTATCCCGCCCGAGCCAATTCCAGCTGTCGCCGATTATTTCATACCGAAAATCCCGCCCCGGATACGACAGTGGAACATCGTGTTCCTCGGCATACCGGACCACAGCCGCAGGCACATCGATATCCCCGATTACGGCGGGCCTACCAGGTCTGAAAATACCGGCCTTCTCCAGCCCTATAGCCGTGCGGGTATCACCCAACCAATCCTGGTGATCAAAATCGATGCTGGCGATCAGGGCCGCATCTGCGTCGATGATATTGACAGCATCCAGACGCCCGCCCAGGCCAACTTCAAGCACCTGGACGTCCAGATCGGCGGCAGCAAAGATATCGAGCGCCGCCAAGGTCCCGAATTCAAAAAAACTAAGAGTGGTCTCATCGCGCACACGTTCTATACGCTCGAACGCGCCGCAAATCCGGTCGTCAGTAACGGGTTCTCCGTCGATACGGATTCGCTCGTTATAGCGAAGGAGATGCGGCGACGTATACGTGCCTACTCTATAGCCTTCGCGGCGCAGGATGGCATCTAGCATTGCTACGCAGGAGCCTTTTCCATTGGTACCGCCGACGGTAATGGTAAAAGGCAGTCTTTTGCATTGTCCAAGCCGACCGTAGACTTCTTTAACGCGCGATAGCCCGAGATCGATTGACTTAGGGTGCAGGCTTTCCTGCCAGGCCAGCCACTCGGCTAGCGTGTTGAAGCGCATGGACTATTCGTCGCCCGTGAGTTCTTTGGCGGAAATAGGCGTGTAAGCTGCGGCAAGTGTTTCGGATCTTTCGGTGCGCTTCTCGATAATGACCTGCTCGATACTGGCACTAGCCGGTTTTTCAGTAATCAATATAGAGAGCAGCGATGCGATTTTTTCACGCATTTCTCGACGATCCACGATCATGTCCAAGGCGCCATGATTGAGCAAAAATTCGCTTCGCTGAAATCCTTCCGGCAGTTTTTCGCGAACGGTCTGTTCGATGACGCGCGGCCCGGCAAAACCGATCAGAGCGCCTGGCTCACCAATGTTGATGTCGCCCAACATGGCTAAACTGGCGGATACGCCGCCCATGGTCGGATCCGTCATTACGGAAATGAAAGGAATGCCGGCATCGGCTAGTCGCGCCAAGGCGGCGCTGGTTTTCGCCATCTGAAAAAGGGACAGCAACGATTCCTGCATACGGGCACCGCCGCTGGCACTGAACACGACTAGCGGAATCCCCTGCTCGAGACAGTGATTGACGCCACGCACGAATCGCTCGCCTACCACTGATCCCATGGAACCGCCCATGAATTCAAAATTAAATGCAGCGGCTACTAATGGATGCCCTTGAAGCTGGCCGGCTACGACGATCAACGCGTCCTTTTCGCCAGTGGCTTTTTGCGCTTGGCTTAAGCGATCCTTGTACTTCTTGCTGTCCTTGAACTTAAGCGGATCAACCGGTGCAAGGCCTTCGCCGATTTCCAGACGATTGCCGGGATCGAGGAACAGATGCAGGCGTTTGCGCCCGCTGATGCGCATGTGATGACTGCACTTGGGGCAAACTTCCAGATTCCTTTCCACCTCCGACCTGTAGAGTATCGCGTTGCAGGCCGGACATTTGCTCCACAAGCCCTCGGGTACCGCGCTTTTCGTGGACGCTTCAGTGCGGATTTTCGAAGGTACTAATTTGTGAAACCAGCTCAAGGTCATAACTCTCGCTAAAGTGAAGTGTCCATTGCAGCACGCATGGATTTCAACAGATCGACGATATCGTTGAGCGCTTGCCCGTCGCTGTACTGCGCAAGCTCGATTTTTTCGACCAGTGCGCTGCCCACCACGACCGCATCGGCAAATTTCGAGATTGTGGCCGCAATTTCCGCGTTCTTGACGCCGAACCCGACGCCCAACGGCAAATCTGTAAGTGCGCGAATTTCAGAGAGCTTACGTTCGACATCGCCCAAATCCAAATGCGAGGCGCCCGTCACGCCTTTCAGTGAGACGTAGTACAAATAACCTCGTCCCAACTGGTCCATCTTACGTATCCGCTCATCGGTGCTGTTCGGTGCAAGCAAAAAGATAGGATCAATGCCGGCCTGCTCCAGAAGCGACAACAGATCGGATGATTCTTCGGGAGGCATGTCCACGGTAAGAACGCCGTCGACGCCCGCACTCTTGGCCCTCTCGACGAACACACGATACCCCATGCACTCGACCGGGTTGAGATAGCCCATGAGAACGATCGGCGTCGTGCTGTCGGTCGAACGGAACTGTTCCACCATATCCAGCACCCGGCGGAGACTCATCTTATGCAGCAGAGCGCGCTCGCTGGCCTTTTGGATGACCGGGCCATCCGCCATTGGATCGGAAAAAGGCACGCCCAATTCGATGATATCGGCTCCGGCCTCTACCATGGCGTGCATAGCCGGAACCGTAAAATCCGGATGGGGATCTCCTGCCGTAATGAAAGGGATAAGAGCTTTCCGGTTGGTTTGCTTTAAAGTCTGGAACTTGGCGGTCAAACGGCTCACAGGGTAATTCCTTCGCGCCTTGCAATGGTGTTGATATCTTTATCCCCGCGGCCCGACAAATTGACCAGGATCTTTTGATCCTTGCTCATGGTAGGCGCGAGCTTCATGGCGTAAGCCACGGCGTGACTGGATTCCAGCGCCGGAATGATGCCTTCGATCCGAGTCAGTGTATGAAAGGCCTCCATCGCCTCGTCATCGGTGATGCTGACATAATTCGCACGCCCGCTGTCTTTCAACCAGGAATGCTCCGGCCCTACGCCGGGATAATCGAGGCCGGCGGAAATCGAATGGGTCTCGATGATCTCGCCATCCTCGTCCTCCATGAGATAGGTGCGGTTGCCGTGCAAAACGCCCGGCCTGCCGGCGCTCAGCGGAGCCGAGTGGCGTCCGGTCGCAATGCCCTCGCCCGCCGCCTCGACGCCGTACATCGCAACGCCGTGCTCGTCGATGAAAGGATAGAACAAACCGATGGCGTTCGAGCCGCCCCCTACGCAAGCCACCAGCGCATCCGGCAAGCCTCCGGTCAAATCCTTCATCTGCTGTTTGGCTTCGCGGCCGATGACCGCCTGGAAATCGCGAACCATGGCCGGGTAAGGGTGAGGACCAGCCACGGTGCCGATGATATAGAAGGTATTGTCGACGTTCGTAACCCAGTCGCGCATGGCCTCGTTCAATGCGTCCTTGAGGGTTTTTGAGCCGGACTCCACCGGCACCACGGTTGCGCCGAGCAGCTTCATCCGGAACACATTGAGGGCTTGGCGCTCGACGTCGACCGCCCCCATGTAGACCACGCACTCCATCCCCAAGCGGGCGGCGACAGTAGCGGTAGCGACCCCGTGCTGTCCGGCGCCGGTTTCGGCGATGACGCGCTGCTTCCCCATACGCTTCGCGAGCAGCGCTTGTCCGACGGTATTGTTGACCTTGTGGGCTCCGGTATGATTGAGATCTTCGCGCTTGAAGAAAACCTGCGCGCCGCCCAGCATCGAACTGAGGCGTTCCGCGTAATAGATCGGCGAAGGGCGCCCCACGTAATGCTTGAGATCGTAATCCAATTCGGCGAGAAATTCGGGATCCTTCATATAGCGCTGATACGCATCCCTCAGTTCCTGAATCGGATACATCAAGGTTTCGGCAACGAATACGCCGCCATAGGGCCCGAAGTGTCCTCTCTCGTCGGGCAAGTTGTACGGTTCAGTCGATGTTTGCTCTATGGTCATATTCGTGTACCTGTTTTAGAAACGCCGCCATTTTACCGGCATCCTTGATGCCCTTACCTGCCTCCACGCCGCTGGAAACATCGACGGCATAAGGCCCCACCGTCCGCAACGCTTCCCCGACGTTATCGGACGTCAGCCCTCCGGCCAAAATCACCGATTGGCGGCATTCCTTTGGAATCAAATCCCAATCGAAGCAATGTCCGGTGCCCCCCTTGGCATCCGGATGCCATGCGTCCAATAGAAAACCCGCCGCGTCCGAATAGGTATCCACGACCGTTGCCAAATCCGTTTCGGACCGCATCCTCACGGCCTTGATATAAGGTTTGCCGAAACGGCGGCAGTAATCCGGGCTTTCCTCGCCATGAAACTGAATCAGATCGATACGCACCTTTTCCAGAATCTCGCGGACGACAACCTCGTCTTCGTCGACGAACAGCCCGACAGCCGTGGCGAACGGCGGCAGCGCAGACACAATTTTTCGCGCTGTATCAATATCAAGATGCCGTGGACTTGGCGGATAAAAAACCAAGCCGATAGCATCGGCACCCAAACGCACAGCGGTTAACGCATCGTCAGGGTGCGTGAAGCCGCAAATTTTAACGCGAGTTCTACGGAAGGGATACGGGAATTTCACTCGCTTTCCGAAGGAGTATAACGGCTGGCGTTTTCCGGCAGGTGATCGAATATCGGATGACGGGGTAAACCGAAATGGTCCGGGTAATAAACTCCGCCTAAGTATAACCCGTCAGCCGGCGCCGTAACACCGGCGCACTTTCGGTCTCGGGCATCGAGAACCTCGGCCGCCCAATCCGGGCGCTGCTTGCCCGATCCGACCTCCATCAGCACTCCGGCGATGTTGCGCACCATGTGGTGCAAGAAGGCATTTGCGCACAATTCGATGATTACCCTGTCGTTTTCCCGCCGCACATGGATGAAATGCATCCGCCGCATGGGGCTCTTGGACTGGCAATCCTGGGCGCGGAAAGAGGAAAAATCGTGCTCGCCGATGAGATAGCCTGCCGCCTCCTGCATAGCTTTCTCATCGAGCGGATGAAAATGCCAGGTGACTTGTCGTCTAAGCAACGCGGACTTCATCGGACGATTCAAGATGACATACCGATAAAATCGGGCTATGGCGCTGTAGCGCGCATGAAAGTCCTCGGACGTCTCTTGAATCCAGAGGATACGCACCTCTTCGGGAAGCGCCGTATTCGTCCCCATCAGCCAGGAATAGGGCTTTCGGTACACGTTGGTATCGAAATGGACGACTTGTTCCAAGGCATGCACGCCCGCATCCGTTCGGCCAGCACAGGTGACGCGAATCGGCTCGGCGGCAACGCGGCTCAGAGCATCTTCGACCGCAGCCTGGATCGTGAGCCTCCCCTTCTGCCACTGCCACCCGGCAAAAGCTTGACCGTCATATTCGACACCCAAGGCGATACGCATCGTTTTAGAAATTATTTATTAACACACTAATAGGAAAACATATTCCGCTACCCGTCCAATGTTACCATTTTGAGACACTGGTGATCGAAGTGGGGCTATCGAAACTCGAAAGACAATCGAGCATTCCCTTAGGCAGGGTAGCGTTGAGAGACCGGTTGTCGTTACACTGAAACGGAAACGAGAACACAGTCCTTGATTTAAGGTTTTTAGCATTATGGCAGAAACAGCAAAGCTCGAACTGGATGGAAAACAGTTCGATATCCCCGTCGTCACCGGTACGGAGAATGAAAAAGGACTGGATATCACCCGACTCCAGGCATCGACAGGCTATATCACCCTCGATCCCGGTTATGCCAATACAGGCTCCTGCACATCCGCCATTACCTATATCGATGGCGACAAAGGGATTCTTCGCTACCGCGGCATCGACATTGCCGAGCTCTGCGAGAAGTCGACGTTTATGGAAGTCTGCTATTTGCTCATCTACGGCGAGTTACCGACCGTCGAGCAATTTACGAAATTCAAGGATAAGGTTCTCTTCCACTCGCTGATTCACGAGGATATGAAGAGCTTCTTCACCTCGTATCCCGGCCATGCCCATCCCATGGCCATTCTTTCGGCCATGGTGTGCTCGCTCTCGGTTTATCATCCGGAACTGTTGAAACCGGATCAGTCGCCGCACGAGCGGGACCAAACCATTACCCGCCTCCTGTCCAAAGTGCGCGTGCTGGCGGCCTTCGCCTACAAGCGATCCGTGGGCGAGGCGTTCGTCTACAGCCGCCCGGAGTTGGACTATCTCTCCAACTTCATGCACATGATGTTCACGACGCCCGTAAAACTGTACGAACCGGACGAGGTGACGCGCAGGGCGCTGGACGTATTGTTCATCTTGCATGCCGATCACGAACAGAACTGCTCCACCTCGACCGTCCGCATGGTCGGCTCCTCCAAGGCCAATCTCTTTGCGTCCATTTCGGCCGGTATCTGCGCCTTATGGGGGCCGCTTCACGGCGGCGCCAACCAAGCAGTCATCGAAATGCTGGAGGCGATCGCCGCCGACGGTGGAAACTACAAGAAGTTCATCGACAGGGCCAAGGATAAAAACGATCCTTTCCGACTCATGGGATTCGGGCACCGGATCTACAAAAATTACGACCCCAGAGCTCAGATCATCAAAAAGCACTGCGACGAAGTGCTCGGAAAGCTGGGCATTCACGACCCCATCCTCGAAATCGCCAAAGGCCTCGAGGAAGTGGCGCTCACCGATCCCTACTTCATCGAGCGAAAACTTTATCCCAATGTCGATTTCTATTCCGGAATCCTCTACCGCGCCATGAAGATTCCGACGAATATGTTTACGGTGATGTTCGCCCTAGGAAGACTGCCCGGCTGGATTGCCCACTGGAAGGAAATGATCGAGGAACCTGGAATGAGAATTGCTCGGCCCCGCCAGATTTATATCGGCGAGCAGCAGCGGGCCTATAAACCCATGGAGGATCGATAGAAAACGTCACCGAATCATACTCGGGTGACCTGAGACCGGCGCAAAGCACTGGAAATTCCCCGCCATTCACCCGCCTTCGGCCGCCGGTGAATGATTAATCGTTTTCGAAAGCATCATCCGCTGACAAACGGATGATGCTTTCGTTTTTTTTGCTTCCGAGTTCCTATCTCCTTTGGGCAACCCAAATCGGTTTATTGAGTCAAATTTGATACAAGGATTATCGTATTGCCGTCTTGAACCAAAAACCGACCGTCATTGACGGGCTTGCTTTCCTTTTTCTCTTCCTGTCCTTTCTTTCGGCACCAGCAGCCGAAGAACATCGGTGTCAATCTGAATCGACTCTCGTTCGTTCACCGACTCGAGTATTGATTATTCCGCTGTTAAGAAAAGATCCGGATTCCGAGGAAAATGAACGCTGGCCGGAACAGCCGGCCGCGCAGATTGAAACGTTTTATCGCACCCGCTTCTCCGCGCAAGTGACTTCGCTACGGGATATCCGCGTATGGACGGATTACTACCGCCAAGCCGATCAGCAGATACGCCAGTCAGCATCCTTCGACCGCGTGATTTTTATAGGGCATGGCGGATTCGACGGACCGATTCTGAATGGCCATATCGTTCAGAACGCTCTGACCATCGAAGGCGACCAAGCTAAAGCGACCCGGACCGTCGAGGCGCAGCCCGGCCTCGAAGAGCTTTTGACCGTTACCTACAGCATCAACCAAAATCGGGAATTCAGCCGCTTCATGGATGGCCGGTGGAAAGAACTTTCCCGGAAAGATCCGGCGGAAATCCGAAACATTCTGATGACCAAAGAGCGAAGACTCCAGCCCTTGGATACCGCATGCTTGGCCCGCCAATGTTCGACCGCGATGTTGGCCTCTATTCCGAACGATGCCGACCGGGATATCAAGCGCGCCGCCTGCGAATCGATATGTAGGGTTCCGCTCTTCGTCTTGCGCTCATTCGACGAGCTTGCCCCGGAACGGTTTCGAAATTTTGTCCGAAGCCTCCGTTCGCTCGTTAAGCCGAACGGTTTGATCGTGCTCGGCATGTGCAATCCAGGCAGCCGCGTACCGGAGAGAGAATCGCCCTGGGATGTCGGCGGCGCCTTGGTGCATTCGAGTTTGGCCTCCGGTCCTCATCAAACCTATGTACACTTGCTCGCTGCCGCGACCGGGCGAACCATAGCCGGCCCCATCGGCAAGACCAGCGCCGAGGATGTCGTGGATCGGATAACGTGGTTTGAAGAACGACGATCTCAACGATATTTGCGCATCGTCGCTCCGAACGCACGCTGCGCTCCCTGACCTTTCCGCACGATGATCGTCCGGAGATCTCGGTTGATCCGAATTCGGTGCGACTACGCCCGTCTACGGTAAAATCCCTGTTTTTCCTATCCTGAATTCCCGATGGCTCTAATCACCTTCCGCAACATACACGTTAGTTTCGGTCAGCCGCTGTTGGACGGCATTGGTTTTTCCCTGGACAAAGGCGAGCGAGTCTGCCTCGTCGGCCGCAACGGGGCGGGAAAATCCACGCTGCTCAAGCTTTTGGCCGGCGATTTGATTCCCGACGAAGGCGAAGTCATCACGTCCGAGGGCTTACGGATCGCTCGGCTCGATCAGGAGGTTCCGCTGGATGCCGTCGGCAGCGTATTCGACGTCGTGGCGGGCGGACTCGGGGATACGGGCGAACTGATCCGCCGCTTCCATGACGCGTCCCACCGTGTCGCAACCCACTCCGATCCGGCGGCATTGGCGGAACTGGAGCAATGCCAGCACGCCATCGACGCGATCAGGGGCTGGGACATTCACCGGAAAGTCGAATCCTTGCTGTCCAAACTCGAGTTGCCCATGGACGTCGATGTCGAGGCCCTGTCAGGCGGCCTGAAACGCCGGGTGCTGCTGGCGAGAGCCCTGGTCAGCGAGCCGGACGTGCTATTGCTTGACGAGCCCACCAACCACCTCGATCTTGCGGCTATCCTGTGGCTGGAGGAATTCCTGCTCGGTTGGCCGGGAACCCTCATATTCATCACCCATGACCGGATGTTCCTGCAAAAGCTCGCGACCCGGATCATCGAGCTCGACCGGGGCAAGCTGTTCGACTGGCCCGGCGACTACGCCACCTATCTGAAGCGCAAGGAAGAACAATTGAACGCCGAAGCCAAGGCTCAATCCGAATTCGATAAACGACTGGCGCAGGAAGAGGCCTGGATTCGGGAAGGCATCAAGGCGCGCCGCACCCGCAACATGGGCCGGGTACGGCGCTTGCTCGACATGCGCCAGGAACGCGCCGAGCGGCGCGGCCGCACGGGCCAAGTCAGCATGCTACTCCAGCAGGCGGAAAAATCGGGCAAGCTCGTGGTCGAAGCCGAGAACGTCCGCTTCGACTACGGCGGTCAGCCGATCGTGCGCGATTTTTCCACGACCATCCTGCGCGGCGACAAAGTCGGCATCATCGGACCCAATGGCTGCGGTAAGACCACCCTGCTCCGCCTGATGTTGGGCGAGTTGCAGCCGACGTCGGGCCGCATCCGCCTCGGAACCAACCTGCAGATCGCCTATTTCGACCAATACCGCTCGCAACTCGATGAAGAAAAATCGGTGATCGACAATGTAGCCCAAGGCAGCGACCGGGTGACCGTCAACGGCCGCAACGTTCACGTCATCGGCTATCTGAAGGATTTCCTCTTCAGTCCCGAACGAGCACGCCAGCCGGTAAAGTCGCTATCGGGAGGCGAACGCAACCGGCTCCTGCTCGCCAAGCTGTTCACTCAGCCCGCGAATCTCTTGGTGCTCGACGAACCCACCAACGATCTGGACGCGGACACACTGGAACTGTTGGAAGAATTGTTGACTGATTACGACGGCACCGTCTTGGTCGTCAGCCACGACCGGGCTTTCCTGAACAATCTTGTCACCGGCGTGCTGGCCTTCGAGGGCGACGGCGCGGTCAACGATTACGTGGGCGGATACGACGACTGGGTGCGGCAACGGCCTGCGCCTGAACCGGTCGTCCAGAGCAAGCCCGTCGATGCGAAGCCTGTTCCTCAAAAAGCGCCCAAGGAGAAACCCAGAAAACTCGGGTTTAAAGAGCAGCGTGAATTGGAGAAACTGCCCCAGCAGATCGAAGAACTCGAAGCTGAAATCAACGCATTGAATGAATCCATGACTCGGCCCGAGTTCTATCAACAAGGCAAGGAGGCGGTGACCGCAACCCAAGCGCGCTTGGCTGAGCGGCAAGAGGCCTTGGACTTGGCTTATGTGCGGTGGGAAGAATTGGAATCGCTCCGGGAAGCCGCTGGCGGCTGACTCAGGCCGCCGCTTCAAAATACCTGAATGCCACGACAACGCTCTAAACGCGTGCATTTTTTCAAGTTTGGTGCGGCCAACGACAGATCGGCTGCTTTCGAGCGTTGCTCTCGCCCGCGCCGATAGGCGTTTGTTCAAGGCATCAAACCGAATACAGCAGATGGCACTGAACGTGCAGTAAAGAAATAAATCCGGCACACCAATGGCGGTGTGCAAGACCTAGACAACGGCGTCTCGCTGCCATCCCCACAACGGCAGCCGACGCTTTTTTTTTGCCGACGTAAAAACTTCCGACCGAGAGGATTGCTCCATGACAAAAAAGAAAGAAACGAACAATGCCCGGAAACTTTCGTCCCGTCGCGACTTCATCAAGAAAAGCGCAGGTTTGCTGGGCGCGGGACTGGTCCTCGGTGCGGCGCCGGGACTCCGCTACGGCGCCTGGGCGGCCGGTTCCGATGCGCCGGAAAAAACCGAAGTGAAAGTCGGCTTCATCCCTCTAACCGACTGTGCGTCGGTAGTCATGGCGGCGCAACTCGGATTCGACAAGAAATACGGAATCAAAATTATTCCCAGCAAGGAAGCTTCCTGGGCCGGCGTCCGCGACAAATTGATCAACGGCGAACTGGATGCCGCGCACGTGCTGTACGGTTTGATTTACGGCGTGCAAATGGGTGTCGGCGGTCCGCAAAAGGACATGGCTACGCTGATGACCTTGAACAACAACGGCCAGGCCATCACGCTTTCCAATCAGCTTAGAGAAAAAGGCGCGACCGACGGTATCAAGCTCAAGGCGTTGGTCGACAACAAAGAAAAGGAATATACCTTCGCCCAGACCTTCCCCACCGGCACGCATGCCATGTGGCTTTATTACTGGCTGGCGGCCAACGGCATCCACCCGATGAAGGACGTCAAGACCATTGTCGTGCCGCCGCCCCAGATGGTGGCCAACATGCGCGTCGGCAACATGGACGGCTACTGCGTCGGAGAGCCCTGGGGCGCCCGCGCCATCGCGGACAAGATCGGTTTTACCGCCACCACGACTCAGGCGATCTGGCCGGATCACCCGGAAAAGGTGTTGGGCACCAGCGCCGATTGGGTTGCCAAGAACCCCAACACCGCGCGCGCCTTGATCGCCGCCGTGCTGGATGCCGCCCGCTGGATCGATGCCTCCGACGAAAATCGCAGCAAGATGGCGATCACCGTGGCCGGCAAGCCTTATGTCAATACCACCGCAAAAGTCATCGAAGGCCGCATTTTGGGCCAGTACGAGGATGGCCTCGGCAAAAGCTGGAAGGATGAAAAACCGATGCGCTTCTTCAACGAAGGCGCCGTGACCTTCCCCTACCTGTCCGACGGCATGTGGTTCCTGACGCAGCACAAACGCTGGGGATTAATGAAGGACGACCCGGATTATCTGGCCGTCGCGAAGAAGGTCAACCGCGTCGATCTTTACAAAGAGGCGGCGGCTCTCGCGAAAGTGCCCCTGCCTTCCAGCGAGATGCGATCCTCTACTTTGGTGGACGGCGTCGTTTGGGACGGCAAGGACCCAAAAGCCTACGCGGCCGGCTTTGCGATCAAAGCCTAACGGAACGCATCGTGCGCCAGGAGGAAAACATGAACGCCATCACGATTCGCAAGAGCGACAAAACGGTCCCGATCGTCAGCGACGCTCCAAAGAAACTCGGTATGCCCGTGGTTAAAGAGCGATCGGAAACGCCTATCAACGAAGCCGCGCCCATAGCGGAAGCGCTGAGATCCACGAACTGGAAAAACCGGCTGGAAACCTTTTTCAAATGGACGATTCCGCCTCTGCTCGGTCTCGGCCTCTTTATCCTGATCTGGGCGGCGGTTGCCGAAACCAGCCAAGAACGGCTTCCCGGGCCGATGAAAACCTGGGCTTCGGCCGTCGAACTCTTCAGCGATCCGTTTTACGACAACGGCCCCAACGATCAAGGCATAGGCTGGAACGTCCTAGGCTCGCTGGAACGAGTCGGCATCGGCTTCGGGCTCGCCGCCGTCGTCGGCATTCCGATCGGCTTCATGATCGGGCGCTTTTCGTTCCTGAACCGCATGACCGCGCCGATCATCGGGCTCCTCCGGCCCGTCAGCCCTCTGGCCTGGCTCCCCATCGGCCTCCTGGTGTTCAACGCGGCGCATCCCGCCGCCATTTGGGTGATCTTCATTTCCAGCATCTGGCCGATGATCATCAACACCGCCGTAGGCGTGAGCCGGGTGCCGCAGGATTACATGAACGTCGCCCGCGTACTCAATCTTTCGGAGTGGAAGATCTTCAGCAAGATTCTTTTTCCGGCGGTCCTCCCGTACATGATGACCGGAGTGCGGCTTTCGATCGGCGTCGCCTGGCTGGTGATCGTGGCCGCCGAGATGCTCACCGGCGGCGTAGGTCTCGGATTCTGGGTATGGGACGAATGGAACAACCTGAACGTGGAGCACATCATCATCGCCATTTTTGTGGTTGGTGCCGTGGGGCTTCTGCTGGAACAGGCTTTGATCCTGCTGGCGAAAAGATTCAATTACGAATGAAAGCGCGAGAGTGAAATCCATGAGATCGAAATACCTGCAAATTCAAAACGTCAACATGGTGTTCAACACCAAGAAGGGACGCTTCGTCGCCCTGCAGAACATCAACCTATCCGTCAAGCACGGCGAATTTATCGCCATCATCGGCCATTCCGGCTGCGGCAAATCAACCGTGCTGAATCTCGTCGCGGGCCTCCTCGAACCCACGAGCGGCGCATTGATTCTCGCGGAACGCGAAATCTCGGGACCTGGACCCGATCGTGCGGTGGTTTTCCAAAACCACTCGCTGCTGCCGTGGCTGAGCTGCTTCGAAAACGTCTATTTAGCCGTTGAAAAAGTCTTCGGACGCAAGGAAACCAAGGCCGAACTCAAAGAACGAACTCATGCCGCCCTGAAACTGGTGGGCTTAAGTCATGCCGAGCACAAGCATCCCCACGAAATTTCAGGCGGAATGAAGCAAAGGGTAGGCATTGCCCGCGCCCTGGCCATGGAGCCCAAAGTCCTGCTGCTCGACGAACCGTTCGGCGCCCTGGACGCCCTCACCCGCGCCAATCTGCAGGATGAACTCATGCGCATCCTTCAAGAAAAAGGCAGCACCGCCCTCATGGTGACGCACGATGTGGACGAAGCCGTGCTGCTCGCCGACCGCATCGTCATGATGACCAACGGCCCGGCCGCTACCGTCGGCGAAATTCTGGAGGTGGATCTGCCGCGGCCACGTAATCGACTGACGCTGGCCGACGATCCGCACTACAACCGTCTCCGTGCCGAGGTACTGAAGTTCCTGCACGAGCGCCACGCACGGAAGGCGGCTTGACCTCATCTCTTTCGGACGGCGTGAGCCCTGCACGATATTGGGCTCTGCCGTCCATCGGGCTCCGCTGAAATCAGCCCGTCTACCAGCCGATCCGCCCTATGGTCGCCCCTACGCACCAGCCATGTGCACTCATTTTTCCGAACTGGTGCATTCTCGGATTGGCGGCTCCGCCCTTCTCGCGATAAGACACTCAAGAAATCCGAAAATCAACGCATTGCATAATGCGATAGTGTTGGCATTACCTGTGCATAGTTAGATCAGAACTGTTTTGGTGCGCCAACGGCGGCGTGCAGAAACTCGACAAAGGCGTCTTGCGGTCATCCTCTTGCGATGACCGCCAGGCGCTTTTTTTTTGGTTCGGATCAACGCGAAATCAACTGAATGGACTTTGAACGATGAACTTCAAAGAATTTAAACAAGCAGGCCATTGGCCGACGCTACTGTCGGCATTCCTTTATTTCGACGCCTCCTTCATGGTTTGGGTGATGCTGGGTCCCCTGTCCCTTTACATTACTAAGGACCTGGGGCTGCCGGTGAGCGAGAAATTCACCATCGTGGCCATTCCCATTCTGTCCGGCGCCGTATTCCGCGTGGCCCTCGGCTCGATGGCCGACCATTTGGGCCCTAAGCTGACCGGCATCCTGGCCCAGTTGCTGGTGATCCTGGGGCTTGCTTACGTTTTCGTGTTCGGTCTGCACTCCAAACTGGAAACCGAACTGCTGGGTCTGCTCTTAGGTATCGCCGGAGCCAGCTTCGCCGTGGCCTTGCCCCAGGCCAGCCGCTGGTATCCGCCCCACTATCAGGGCGTGGTCATGGGTATCGCCGGGGCCGGCAACATGGGCGTGGTGCTGGATTCCATGACTGTCCCCTGGCTGGCGGAACGCTTCGGCTGGCAGGCGGTGTTCGGTTTCCTGCTTATTCCCTTAGTGCTGGTGCTCATCGTCTACGCCGTTCTGGCCAAGGACGCTCCCGACAAACGCGCGCCGGTCACCCTGGCCAACTATGCCACGGTCATGAAGGACCCGGACACCTGGTGGTTCATGTTCTTTTACTCCATCACTTTCGGCGGTTTCGTCGGCCTCGGCAATGCTCTGCCCCTTTATTTCACCAACTGGTATCACGTCTCCGGCATAGCCGCCGGCATGATGGCGGCGATCGTCGTATTCGCCGGCTCCATGTTTCGCCCCTTGGGCGGCTACCTGGCCGACCGGTTGGGCGGCATCCGCACCTTGCAGTTCCTGTTTGTCGCGGTGTCCTTGAGCTATCTCGCCATCTCTTTTCTGCCGGAAGGCCCGGCGCCCGCTCAGACCGCGAATGCCACCGTTGCCGGATGGGGTTTGTTCGAACTGCCGGCCCTCGCCTGGGGTGCCGTCGCGATTTTCTTCGCCGGCACCATGGCCTTGGGAATGGGCAACGGCTCGGTGTTCCAACTGGTGCCGTTGCGCTTCCGCAAGGAAATCGGCGTCATCACGGGATTGGTCGGCTGCGCCGGAGGTGTGGGCGGCTTTTTCCTGGCGAAGGCCCTAGGGTGGTCCTGGGATATGCAACACGGCTTCGCCCTGGGTTTCAGCGTGTTCGCGGGGCTTCCCTTGATGGGACTTTTGGGCCTGGTCATGGTGAAGAAGCGCTGGCGCACCACCTGGGGTGCGGTATCCGGCGCGCGGGTTTGAGCCAGGTGCAGCGCAGCTAGGACAACGCACCGGAGTACATCAGTGACTGCGAACGGACAACTTGCCTTGAGCGCCGCCTTCGCATCCCATCAGGGGCGGCGCGAAGACAACCAGGACTACGCCGGTATCGCCCAGCCCTCGCCGCAGGATCTGGCCTGTCGCGGCATCGTCGCGGCGGTGGCGGACGGCATGGGCGGAGCAAAAGGAGGCCGTGTGGCCGCAGAGCTGTGCATGCACTGCTTCATGGAAGCCTATTACAGCTTGGCCGAAACCTTAGCGGTGGAGCAGCTTTTGGATCGAAGCCTGGATGCCGCCAATCGCTGGATACACGCCATGGGAAGGCGGGACCCGAATCTCGCCCACATGGCGACCACCTTCAGCGCTTTGATCCTCCGCGGCCGCCGCGCCCATTTGGTGCACGTCGGCGACTCCCGCATCTATCGGCTGCGCGGCGAACGGCTGGAACTGCTGACGGCGGACCATACGCTGAACGGCCCCGAATTGGACCATATCCTATACCGAGCCGTGGGCCTGGAGCCTCTGCTCCGCACCGACTACGCCGTGCACACGCTCGAAATCCACGACCGCTTCCTGCTGTGCAGCGACGGTCTGTACGGTCCGCTCAAACACACGGAGATCGCCCGCGTTCTGCTGGAGCGGGCCGCGCCCCAAAGCAGCGCGGACACGCTAGTCGATCTGGCGTTCCAGCGCGGCGGCAACGACAACATCACCGCGCTGGTAGTGGACGTCATCGCCCTGCCCCGAATCGACCGGCAGTCGCTGCGGGAAATCATCGAATCCTTGCCCATTCTCGAACTGCCCGACGCCGGCGACACGGTGGACGATTTTCAACTGGAAGAACGGCTGTCGTCCGGGCGCTACAGCGCGCTGTTCCGCGCGGTCGACCGGCGCAGCGGCAACCCGGTGGTCGTCAAATTCCCGCATCCGCGGGTGGCCAGCGAACGGCAGTATCACGACGCCTTCGTTCGGGAAGCTTGGATCGGCGGGCGGGTGAAGAGCCCGTGGGTGGCCGAAATTCTGGAACAGCCGCCGGAACGGCAAAGCCGCCTCTATTCGGTCATGCCTTATTATCGCGGCGCCACGCTCGAACAGCACTTGAGGCGGAACGCCCGTATCGGCCTGGAGCCGGGCATCGATCTCGCCCTCAAACTGTGCAAGGCGGTACACGCCCTGCACCGCCAGCAAATCGTCCACCGCGACATCAAGCCGGACAACATCCTGCTTTCGGACGACGGCGGCTTGAAACTGCTGGATCTCGGCATTGCGCGGCTGCCGGCCTGGGACGAGAACCAGGCCGATCCGATGCCGGGCACCGCCAGCTACATGGCGCCGGAACTGTTTCACGGCGAACGGGGCAGCGTCGCCAGCGACGTATTTGCCCTCGGCGTTACGCTTTATCGCCTGTTCTCCGGCGGCGCCTATCCCTACGGCGAAATCGAGCCGTTCAGCACCCCCCGATTCGGAAAACCCAAACCCCTCATCAGCCGCCGCCCGGATCTGCCGGTTTGGCTGGATGCCGTTCTGGCGCGCGCCGTCGCCGTCGATCCCGGCGAGCGCTATGCCGATGCCATCGAACTGGCCTTCGAACTGGAATCGGGATTGTCCAAGGGCGGCGGCAAGCGCCTCTCCAGCCGCCCCATCCCCTTGTACCAGCGCAATCCGGTCCTGTTCTGGCAACTGACGGCGCTGCTCCTGTTTGGGTTGCTGATGGTGTGCCTGTTTCAGACACATGGGAGGGTTTAGGTGTTTCTAACGCAAACGATGCGGTTCCAATCGCAAACGGTTGCTTTAATCGCAACCCTTTCTTACGTCACCGCATCCTACAAAGTTGATTCGACGAGCGGGATTCATCCCAAAGGTAGGTAAATCATGAAAAAACAGAAACTCATCGTCATCGGCAACGGTATGGCCGGCATCCGCACCGTGGAGGAGCTGCTGAAAATCGCTCCCGACGCATACGACATCACCGTGTTCGGTGCCGAACCGCACTGCAATTACAACCGCATCCTGCTGTCTCCGGTCCTCGCCGGCGAAAAGAAGCTGGACGATATCATTCTCAACGACGAGGCCTGGTACGAAACCAACGGCATCACCCTGCATAAAGGGAGAACAGTCACCGAGATCAATCGCCGTCGGCGCCTGGTGCGTACCGAAGACGGTATGGAAGCCTCCTACGACCGGCTGTTGCTGGCGACCGGCTCCATGCCGTTCATGCTGCCGGTGCCGGGCAAGGACTTGCCGGGCGTGGTCGGTTTCCGCGACATCCGCGACGTGGAATTGATGCTGCAAGCGTCCGAAAAATACCGGCACGCGGTCGTTATCGGCGGCGGCTTGCTGGGTTTGGAAGCGGCTAACGGTCTCAAAAAAAGGGGGATGACCGTGACCGTGGTGCATCTCCTCGACACGCTGATGGAGCGGCAGCTGGACAAGCCTGCCGCCGATCTCCTGAAGCGCGCGCTACAGGAAAGCGGTCTGGACTTCCGAATGGAAGCGCAGACCGAAGCCATCCTGGGCCAAAACCGCGTCACCGGCGTACGCTTCAAGGACGGCTCGGAAATCCCGGCCGATCTGGTGGTCATGGCGGTGGGCATCCGCCCTAACGTCGACCTGGCCAAGAGCGCCGGCATTCATTGCGAGCGCGGAATTCTGGTCAACGACACCCTACAGACCTTCGATCCCCGCATCTATGCCGTCGGCGAATGCGTGCAGCACCGGAGACAGCTTTTCGGCCTGGTGGCCCCGCTGTTCGAGCAGGCCAAGGTCTGCGCCAACCATCTGGCCGAGTACGGCATCGCCCGCTATGAAGGCTCAGTGACGTCCACCAAACTGAAAGTGACCGGCATCGATCTGTTCTCGGCCGGCGAGTTTCAGGGCGGGAACGGGTACGAAGAGCTGCTGTTTCAAGACCCCGCTCGAGGCGTCTACAAAAAGCTGGTGGTCGAATCCAACCGCATCAAAGGGGCGGTGCTTTACGGAGACACCGGTGACGGCGCCTGGTATTTCCAGATGATGCGCGACGGTACCGATATCTCCGCTTTCCGGGAAAACATCCTGTTCGGCCAGGCGCATTTGGGCGATTCCGGCCACGGCGCGGAGAACCGCGCGGCGCTCATGCCGGATACGGCCGAAGTCTGCGGCTGCAACGGGGTTTGCAAGAAAACGATCGTCGACAGCATCGTTCAGAAAAAGCTGTTCACTTTGGAAGACGTGAGAGCCCACACCAAAGCCTCGGCTTCTTGCGGTTCCTGTACCGGACTGGTCGAGCAGATTCTGCAAAGCACCTTGGGCAGCGATTACTCGGTCAGCCCGGCCAAAAAGCCGCTGTGCAAGTGCACCGACCATACCCACGAAGAAGTGCGAGAGGCCATTCGCGCGGAAAATCTGAAGACGATCCCGGCGGTCATGCAGTTTCTCGACTGGAAAACCGCCGACGGCTGCCATTCCTGCCGCCCCGCGCTCAATTATTACCTGCTCTGCCAATGGCCCAACGAATACCGGGACGATCCGCAATCGCGCTTCATCAACGAGCGGGCTCACGCCAATATCCAGAAAGACGGCACCTATTCCGTGGTTCCGCGCATCTGGGGCGGCGTCACCAATCCTCAGGAGCTGCGCGCCATTGCCGACGTGGCGGAGAAGTTCGCCGTTCCTACGGTCAAGATCACCGGCGGCCAGCGGATCGACCTTCTGGGCGTTCCCAGGGAACAGCTTCCGGCGGTTTGGGCGGAACTCGGCAAACACGGTCTGGTTTCCGGGCATGCCTACGGCAAGTCCCTGCGCACCGTGAAAACCTGCGTCGGCAAGGAGTGGTGCCGGTTCGGCACGCAAGATTCGACCAAGATGGGCATCGACCTCGAAAAGATGACCTGGGGATCCTGGACGCCGGCCAAGGTCAAGATGGCGGTCTCCGGCTGTCCGCGCAACTGTGCCGAGGCCACGATCAAGGACTTCGGCGTGGTGGCGGTGGATTCCGGCTGGGAACTCCACGTCGGCGGCAACGGCGGCGTCAAGGTCCGCGCCACCGAGTTTCTCTGCAAGGTCGATACGGACGACGAGGTGAAGGAGTACTGCGGCGCGTACATGCAGCTCTACCGGGAAGAGGCCCGTTATCTGGAGCGCACCGCCCACTGGATCGAGCGGGTGGGACTCGCCTACGTCAAGCAGCGCATCGTCGACGATCCGGAAGGCAGGAAGGCGCTGCATAAAAGGTTCCTGGACTCCCAGACGAACGCCCAAGTCGATCCCTGGGCGGAACTGGCCAAAGAGTCCGAGCGCGGGCAATTCATGCCGCTGAGAAAGGTAGGGTGAAACACATGAGCGACTGGATCGAAATCGGCCTACTCGAAGACATTCCTCCTCAGGGGTCCCGCATCGTCGAGACCGCGTTCGGCAATATCGCGGTCTTCCGCACCGTGGAAGACCGGGTCTTCGCCGTCCGCGACCACTGCCCCCACAAGGGCGGCCCGCTGTCCCAAGGCATCGTGCACGGCAACCGCGTCACCTGCCCCTTGCACAATTGGACGATCTCCCTCGAGAGCGGCGAGGCGGTTGCCCCCGACTCAGGCTGCACGCGCACTTACAGCGTGAAGGTGGAGGCCGGCCGGGTCTATCTCGGCCGGCCCTCCGAAGCGGCGGGAGGCTGAACCATGCTGTTCGGACGTGGTCAGAAAAACCCCATCAAGATCGCCGATAAAGGCGTCGTGGACTGGCGCTACACCACCTGCGGCTACTGCTCCACCGGCTGCTCCATCGAGGTCGGCGTCAACGCCGCGGGCAAGGGGGTGGCCGCGCGGGGCGTGGGCGACGCCCACGTGAATCAGGGCAAGCTGTGCATCAAGGGCATTTTCGAATACGAGCTGTTCGACAGCGCCAACCGGGGCCGCGCCCCCCTGTTGCGGGACAAGCTCTCGGAGCCGTTCCGCGAAAGCGGGTGGAACCCGGTGCTGGACCGGGTGGCCGCTGAGATCAAGCGCATTCAGGAAACTTATGGACGAGACAGCTTCGCCGTGCTTTCCACCGGCCAGATCCTCACCGAGGAGTTCTACACCCTGGGGAAGCTCACCCGCGGCGTCATCGGCACCAACAATTACGACGGCAACACCACCCTGTGCATGTCCTCGGCAGTGTCCGGCTACAAGCGCTCCTTCGGCAGCGACGGCCCGCCCGGCTGCTATGACGATTTCGCTCACACCGGGTGCCTTTTGGCCTTCGGCTCCAATCTCCCCGAGCAGCATCCCATCATCTTCTGGCGGCTCAAGCAGGCCCTGGAAAAACGCAAGTTCCCGATCATCGTGGTGGACCCGCGGGTCACCATGTTCGCCCAGATGGCGGACATTCACCTGACTATCGAACCGGGCACCGACGTGGTGCTGCTGAATGCGCTGGCGCACGTGATTCTGGAGGAAGGACTGGAGGACAAAGCCTATATCGAGGCGCACACCAGCGGCTTCGAGGAGTTCGCCGAACTGGTCAAGACGTATGATCCGGTCTCGGCTTCGGGCGTCTGCGGCATTCCCGCGGATACCATCCGCCACGTGGCTCGACTTTATGCCGGGGCGGGCGCCGCCATGAGCATCTGGACCATGGGCATCAACCAGAGCACCCACGGCAGCGACGGCGTAGTGGGCATCAACAACCTGAACCTCATCACCGGCAACATCGGAAAGGCCGGCGGCACCAGCCTCTCCATCACCGGCCAGTGCAACGCCATGGGCACCCGCGAATGGTCTTCCTGCTCGGGGCTGCCGGGCTACCGGGCGCTGGAAAAGGAGAAAGACCGGGAAACCATCGCCAAATACTGGGGCCTGGACAAGGAATTCTTTCCCGAGAAGCGGGGCCTCTTCATGACCGACATCTTCCCGGCCATCGAAAGCGGAGAGGTCAAGGGACTGTGGATCATCGCCACCAATCCCCTGACCTCCATGCCGAATAGCCACCGCATCCGCAAGAACCTGGAGCAGCTGGAATTCCTGGTGGTGCAGGACGCCTACAGCGATGTGGAAACCGCCCAGTACGCCCACGTTTACCTCCCGGCGGCGCTGTGGGGCGAGAAGGAGGGCGTCTTCACCAACACCGAGCGGCGCGTCAACCTGGTGCGCAAGGTCACGGAACCGCCGGGCGAGGCCCAGCCGGACCTTTGGATCTTCAATCAGATGGCCAAGCGCTTCGAGCAGGGGCGGAACCTCCGCTTCCCGGAAACGCCGGCCGAGGTGTTCGAGGAGATGCGCGAGCTTTCCAAGGGGCGCTTTCTGGATTATTCGGGCCTCAGCTACGACAAGATCGAGGCCAATCGGGGCATCCAGTGGCCCTGTCCCGAAGGGGCGGAACAGGGCGCTGCGCGCCTCTATACCGATGGCGTATTCCAATATCCGGACGGCAAGGCCAAGCTCATCCCGTTGCCCTTCGAGGACAACAACGAACGCCCGGACGACGACTATCCCTTCTGGCTCAACAGCGGACGGGTGGTGGAGCATTTCCACACCCGCACCCGCACCGGCAAGATCGGCAACGTCAACAAGTTCAGCCCCACGCCCTACATGGAGATGAACCCCGACGCGGCGCGGAAACTGGGCATAGGACACATGAGCTATGCCCGCCTGGTCTCCCGCCGGGGGGAAACGGTGGTGCTGGTCCAGCTCACCCAGCGCGTTCCGCGCAATATGGTGTTCATCCCCTTTCACTTCCACGAATGTGTGAACCGCCTGACCCTGGGCCTTCTGGATCCCCATTCGCGCCAGCCTGCCTTCAAGCAGTGTGCGGTGCGCATCGAACCGGCGGCGGATCAGAAGGCGGCAGCGGCGGCTAACGTGGCAGCAAGGAGTTTCTGATGTTCAAAGTACGCGAAGAAGAGCCGGCTTACGCCTTCGTCCCGCCCGCCAACGGCGCGGCAATCAACCAACACGGCAAGCCCATCCAGTTGGTAGACGAAGACCACCCTTTGGCCGGCCAAAGCCTTAACATCAACAATAATCCAGGCGTTGGTACCAATCCGAACCGCTATAAGCAGCATGGCTTCCACTTCACTGCCGACAACTGCATCGGCTGTCATGCCTGTGAGGCGGCATGCAGCGAAAAGAACGACCTCCCCGCCCATCTCAGCTTCCGCTCGGTGGGCTATCTGGAGGGCGGTACCTTCCCCGATTACCGGCGCCTCAACATCTCCATGGCGTGCAACCACTGCGACGACCCGGTCTGCCTCAAGGGCTGCCCGACCCGGGCCTACACCAAGTTCGCCGAATACGGCGCGGTGCTCCAGGACCCGGACATCTGTTTCGGCTGCGGCTACTGCACGTGGGTCTGCCCCTACAACGCGCCCCAGCTCGATCCCGTCAAAGGGCAGGTGTCCAAGTGCAATATGTGCGTGGACCGCCTCGAAGTGGGTCTTAAACCCGCCTGCGCGGCAGCGTGCCTCGGCGGCGCGCTGGATTTCGGCGTGATCGAAACGCCCCCGGAAAACCGCGACGAGGTGAAGCTCGCCATCCCCGGCTTTCCTGATCCGTCCATCACCCACCCTAACATCCGCTTTCAGCAGACCCGACCGCTCCCTTCCGAGATGACGCGCCCGGACAGCATGCCCGTCCGCTATGTGCGCCCCCCCATCCGTGATGCTTATCGGCCCGAGGCGGCGGAACGGGCTCGGCCGCCCGAGTGGAACTTGCGCAAGCTGCGGTCGCGGGAAGACCCGTTGGTGGTTTTCACTCTCCTGTCACAGGGGGTGATCGGCGCTTTCCTGATCCTCTACCTGGGGCCTCGGTTCGGATTCGAGGCCTTGGCGCCCTCGGCTCATCCGGCGACTTTCAAGGTCCTGCTGTTCATCCTCCTAGGCCTTCAAACCTTCGCCCTCGCCCTCTCGACGATGCACCTCGGCAAGCCGCACCGCTTTTACCGCGCCTTCAACAACCTGAAGTACTCGCCGGTAAGCCGCGAGGTGGCGTCGTTGGCGGTGTTCTACGGCGCCTTGTCGGGCTATGCGCTGCTCACGGTAATACCCGTCTTCTCTTTTCTGAGGGAGCTATGCGGCTTCCTCGCTGCTGTCGCGGGGCCGGCGGCGCTCTATGCCATGTACCGCATCTACCGAATTCCGGCACGCCCTTTCTGGGACCATTGGCAGGTCGCCACCAGCTTTTACGGCAATATGCTGACTTTGGGCGCGCTGACGGTGGGGCTCTTCTATGCCTTGAGCCTCGCCGTGCAGGGCCAGACGTTTAGCGGACTCCTGGCGGGTCTCAGTTGGCCGATGGCCTTGGGGATCGCTATCGAAGGACTGGGTCTAATCGCCCACCGGCGTCATCTCGTCCGGTGCGGCGGCGAAGCGGCCGCCTCCGACCTGGAGCAGCGCACCACCTTCGGAAAGACTTATCTGGCCAGAAACGTGGGACTCGCGCTGGGATTCGTTCTTGTTGCGGCGCTGGGAAGCGCCGGCCCCGACGGCGTCGCCGGCCTTCTGGCTTGGCTGACGGCGGCGCTGGCGATCATGGCGACGGCAGTGACGGGCCGCGCCCTTTTTTACGTGCTGGTGATTCCCACTACCATGCCGGGAGCCTTCTTCTGGCGCAACCGCGCTTTCCAAGAGCATGCCCGCGAAACCGGCTTGGCCAACATGCCCCAGGTGGGCGTGTTGCCGGATGATCATTGAGTAGGTTTGGCATGAGCACACGCTAAACCCATTTGGCTTAAAATTGTTTTTAAGGTCGATTGGCGGAAACGAATAGATATCTCTGCGGGTTCCCAAACTCGGCTTGGAAACCCACATCTTGGAGCCTCGACTTCCCGACCGTAGATGGTAGGCCAGAATAAGGCGTCAGCCGTTCCCGGCTACTCGACGGACGAAAACGCCGGACAAATCGGCAGGACAGCCGATTTGCACGCATAGCGCCCGTAGGGTGCAGCACAGGGAAGTTCTGCATGAAACGCTGACGCTTATTCCGGCCTACATTTGGGTGTTCGAGAGGCGTCCCAATTCACGCCGCTAAATCGCGATGAAAAACGCTTAACGGAGACGAACAGGTATCTCCGCATTGCGCAATACGATTAAGGACCACCCAATGAACACAAGCAATCCCCCCACCCGCACCACCTGTCCTTACTGCGGCGTCGGTTGCGGCGTGCTGGCGGTGCCGACGGGTCGCCAGTCGGCGGACATCAAGGGCGATCCGGAGCATCCGGCCAATTTCGGGCGGCTATGCTCGAAGGGTTCGGCGCTGGGCGAAACCCTGTCGTTGGAAACCCGGCTGCTTTTCCCCAAAATCGGCGATCGTCGGACCAGTTGGGACGAGGCCTTGGATACGATGGCGGGCGCCTTCCGGCGCGTCATCAAAATCCACGGTCCCGACGCCGTCGCGTTCTATGTCTCCGGCCAATTGACGACCGAGGATTACTACGTCGCCAACAAGCTCATGAAGGGCTACATCGGCTCGGGAAATATCGACACCAACTCCCGCCTCTGCATGTCCTCGACGGTCGCGGCTCAGAAGCGGGCCTTCGGCGAAGACGTCGTGCCGGGTTGCTACGAGGACCTGGAACTCGCCGATCTCGTGGTGCTGGTCGGCTCCAACGCGGCCTGGTGCCATCCCGTGCTATTTCAGCGCCTGGTTAAAGCCAAACAGCAAAATCCCCGGTTGAAGGTCGTCAATATCGATCCCCGGCGAACGGCGACCGCCCAGTCCGCCGATCTGCATCTCCCGATCCGCCCGGGCACCGATGTGGTTCTGTTCAATGGGCTCCTGAATTATCTGCGTCAGCACGACGGGCTCGATTTCGCTTTCCTGGAAAGTCATCTCAGTCACTACGCCGAAGCGTTCGAGCAAGTGCGCAAAACCGCCCCTTCTTTACCGGCGGTGGCCAAAATCTGCGGCGTATCCGAAGGGGACCTCGCGACCTTTTACCACTGGTTCACCCGTACCGAAAAAGTCGTTACCGCCTGGTCGCAGGGGGTCAATCAATCGTCCAGCGGCACTGACAAGGTCAATAGCATCATCAACGTTCACCTTGCCGCGGGGCGGATCGGCAAACCCGGCATGGGTCCCTTTTCCTTGACCGGCCAGCCCAACGCCATGGGCGGGCGGGAAGTCGGGGGGCTCGCCAACCAGCTCGCGGCGCACCTCGATATCGAGAATTCAGAACACCGGGCTCTGGTGCAGGAATTCTGGAATGCGCCGCGTCTGCCGAATAAGCCCGGCCTCAAGGCCGTGGAGCTGTTTCAGGCGATTGCCGATGGACAAGTGAAAGCGGTCTGGATCATGGCCACCAATCCGGCGGTCAGCTTGCCGGATGCGAATGCGGTGCAGGATGCGCTCCGCCGCTGCGAATTCGTTGTGGTTTCCGAATGCGAGTCGGGCACGGACTTGGGCATCTACGCCCATGTGAGCCTGCCTGCGCTGGCCTGGGGCGAGAAGGACGGCACCGTGACCAATTCGGAGCGGCGAATTTCCCGCCAGCGCGCATTTCTCGCGCCCCCCGGCGAAGCCAAGCCGGATTGGTGGATCGTCAGCCAGGTAGCGCAGCGGATGGGATATGACGAAGGTTTTCGCTATCAATCGGCTTGGGAAATCTTCGTGGAGCACGCCCGGTTATCCGGATTTCGGAATAACGGTGAGCGTGCGTTCGATATTTCGGGTTTGGCGGAACTCGATCAAGCTGGCTACGATGCTTTGAGGCCGATCCAATGGCCGGTAAACGAACGTCACCCGAACGGCGTCCCGCGCCTATTCGATGGCGGCGGATTTTCATTCGCCAGCCACCGCGCCAAACTGGTGCCAGTCGTCCCCAGAGCGCCTGCCAACACGCCCGATGCGGCGTACCCGCTGGTGCTCAACACCGGGCGCATCCGCGATCAATGGCATACCATGACCCGCACCGGCAAAACCGCCCGGCTGACTAATTATGCGCCTGAACCTTACGCCGAGCTGAACCCGCACGATGCAGCCCGCTTCGCCATTCAGGACGGAACGCTGGTTCGGCTCGAGAGCCGCTTCGGCCAAGCCCTGGCCCGGGCCCGCGTTACCGAAGACCAACAATTCGGTTCGGTGTTCGTGCCGATGCATTGGAGCGGTCCCTATGCCAGCAAGGGTTTGGTCAACGCTTTGGTCAACCCGGCGACCGACCCCATGTCCGGCGAACCGGAATCCAAGCACACGCCGGTACGGATTGCGCCCTATCGACCGGCGTGGCACGGCTTTTTGCTGTCGCGCGAACCGCTCGGTTCGATCGAGGTCGAGTACCGCGTCACGGTACGAGGCGACGGTTATTGGCTTTACGAGCTGGCGCATTCGGAGGCGCCACCTGATTGGGCGGCTTGGGTACGAAGATTGGTCGCCCACACCTCCCCTTCGCGCCAATCCTCTCCCGCCGAACTGGAGCACGATAAGGAGGAATGGCTGGAATTCGCCGATGTTCACTCGGGCCGCTACCGCTGCGCGCTTCTGCACGATGGACGACTGCAGTTTTGCATGTTCGTCAATCGAAGCTTCGAACTGCCGCCCCGCAGCTGGCTGGCCGGTCTGTTCGCCTTGGATGAAGTGCCCGACCGGGCGCGCATGAGCCTTTTGGCCGGAAAACCGGCTTCAGCGGAGGACGATCAGGGACGCATCGTCTGCTCGTGTTTCGGCGTCGGTATCAACACTTTGAAACGCGCCATTCAGAAGCAAAATCTGTCCACGACGGAACAAATTGGTGCAGCGCTTAAAGCCGGAACCAATTGCGGTTCCTGTATTCCCGAGCTCAAATCGTTGTTGCAAGGGTAACGCACATACGCTGCTGAGGCGCAACAATGCGTCGAATATTGCTTCGTTTCTGTGCGCCTCAAATGCCTTATGCACCAGTTCAAGACATTGTTTAGTCCGGCATAAACGCAATATTTGCACCAGAAGAACGCCGGAAACGGCTATAGCCTTATTCCATTCGGCATTCGAGTGAACATAGGATGGGTTAGCCCCTCGGCTCCGCTCGGGACAGGCTCCGCGTAACCCACCGATTGAAGGCCGCTCGGTGGGTTACGGCCTCGCGGCCTAACCCACCCTCCAAAAATGAATGCCTGATTGAAAGCGATTTGGAATTATTCCGGCCTACCATCACTGATGGTGGCCATCGGCTCCCGACCGATGGATTCGCAAATACACCCTCCTCGAGTGCCACGCACTCAAGAATGACGCTCCGGCGGATTCTGGCATAGTCAGTGCTTACACCACACTATTGCGGTCGACCGCTTTCGCTATAGCCTCATGTCGAAGGCGGTCCGCTTTCGACATTCCACCGCGTGACAACCCCGGAGAATTTGGACAAGGAGATTCTTAACTCATGACCTCGGTTCCCCAATGGCTGCGGCCTCGTGTTCATGCATCAGGCAGCGAAGGCCTCGAAAAGGCCGAGCTCGACTTGGGCTTCATTCCGCTGACGGATTGTGCGCCACTCGTTATTGCCTATGAAAAAGGTTTCTTTCGAAAACACGGACTCAAGGTAACGCTGTCCAGAGAAGTGTCCTGGGCCAACATCCGCGACAAGGTCTTTGCCGGCGTGCTGGATGGCGGCCATATGCTGGCGCCGATGCCCATCGCCACGACGTTGGGCCTTGGGGAGCTGAAAAAGCCGACCATCACCGCGCTGTCCTTGGATCTCAACGGCAACGCCATCACCGTTTCGCTAGACTTGTATCGGCGCATGGCGGAACTCGACCCGACGGCCGCAGCCGAACGACCCTTGTGTGTCCACGTCCTGAAGAAAGCCATCGAGGCCGGTCGAAAGGCGGGACGCGAGCCCTTGTGCTTCGCGACGGTATTTCCCTTTTCACCCCATAACTACATGCTGCGCTATTGGCTGGCTGCCGGCGGCATCGATCCGGATCGCGACGTGCGCCTGGTCGTGATTCCGCCGCCGCACATGGTGAACTATCTGAGCAGCGGGGAAATCGACGGCTACTGCGTCGGAGAGCCCTGGAACGCACAGGCCGTGGCGACCGGCGTCGGACGAACGCTGATCACCGACTACGAAATCTGGAACAACAAGCCGGAAAAAGTGCTGGGCGTGAACCGGGAGTGGGCCGAGCGGCATCCCAATACTCACCGGGTTTTGCTGATGGCGCTTCTGGAAGCGGCGCAATGGATCGATCAACCGGAGAACCGTATCGAAGTGGCCGAGATTTTGGCTCGTGAGGAGTATGTCAACGCGCCTGCGGATGTGGTGAAAATGTCCATGATCGGCTGGTTTCACTACCAGGTCGATGCCGCGCCGGCGCCGCTTCCCGACTTTAACGTGTTCTTCCGCTATGCGGCGACTTTTCCCTGGCGCTCGCATGCTCTTTGGTTCATCACGCAAATGTACCGCTGGGGGCAGCTCCGTGTCCCGGTCGACATGCGAAAGCTCGCCGAAGAGGTCTATCGCCCCGATCTTTACCGGGAAGCCGCCCAGGCTCTGGGTCTGCCCTGCCCCGCTGTGGACTACGAAACCGAAGGACAGCATGACGAACCCTGGACGCTCCACGACGCCTCCGAGCCGATGATGCTGGGTCCGGATCGGTTCCTGGACGGTCGCATCTTCGATCCGCTCCGCCCGGCGGATTATCTGAAACACTTCGAGCTGCACAATCGGCAGGTCTCGCTGGACGCACTGGCCAAGGTCAATCCATGAGCCTCAGAATCATGCTGGTCGATCAGGATGCGGCGCGAAGCGCCATTTTGGAGCAAGCGCTGCACGACGCGGGCCATCAGGTCGTCTCCCGGATCAAGCACGGCCACAACCTGCTTCGAGAAATTAAGGAATGCCAGCCGGACATCGTCATCATGGACCTCGAGGCACCGGGCCGCGATACCCTGGAACAAATGCGGGAGATCAGCCGCGACCAGCCCAAGCCGATCATCCTGTTCTCGAACAAGCGCGACAGCGATTACATCCGCCAGGCGGTGCAGGCCGGCGTGAGCGCATATGTGGTGGACGGTCTCAGCCAGGAACGCATCATGCCCATCGTCGAAGTCGCGATGGCCCGTTTTCGTGAGTTCGAGGCGCTCAAGCGCGAATTACACGAAACCAAGAGCCAATTGGCCGACCGAAAAGTGGTGGACAAGGCCAAAGGCATTCTGATGCAGCGAAAAGGATTGAGCGAAGATGAAGCCTATCAGCTGCTGCGCAAAACGGCGATGAGCCGCAATATGCGCATCGCGGACGTGGCTCGGACCCTGCTCGCCTTGGAAGATATCGCTTGACGGGATACGCTGGCCGTGCGCTTCTTTGGCACAATCCGCACCGTAATTTGGCGCGTCGCGAAGGCCGCGCGGCGGACAATCGGCTTGGATCACTCTGAATTCGTCGAATTTGCCAACCGAAAAAGGTTGGCCCTTTTTGTGCTTAATTAATTTTCGATCCTGTCCCGCGCCAAAGACGGCGTGCGGAAAGCGGACAAAGGCGTCCTGTAACACTCGTTTTTTGAGCGTGTTGCACGACGCCTTTTTTCGTGCCCGTAATTCAGGGGAAAGTAAGCCAGCCAGTGGTTGAGTATCATGCAAGGACTTTCGGAAAAAACGGAAAACGCTGAACCACGACTCACTGAGCATTCCCAAAGCGTTATCCAACGGCTTACGGGTTCAAAGACCCTTAAGAAAAGCGATAGCGCGAACCAAATAATCACAAAGATTGGGGAACCGAACTCATGATCAAGAAAAATCCACCCGGCCATGCGTCAGCCCGGTATAAGCGTCTTCATAGCTCGCAACGCAGCACGTTTAGCCATGCTCCATGGCGGCTTGCTTCGGTTTTGATCACGGGCTTTATTTTGCCTTCCGGGCTACCCGCATTAGGGGCGGAAGATAAACCTTTGGGCCAAATCACGCCCAATGTTCGGATCACCGGCGATCTCCGCGGCCGCTACGAGGTCTTCGACTTTTTCAAACCGGCGCTCGACGCGAGAAGAGGCATCCGGAACAACAACAACGACTATGGTTTCGGCGCACTCCGGGCTCGATTGGGAGTCGCACTGACCACGCCCTACGTGGACGGTTTCGTTCAGGGCGAGTATACAGGGCTGTACGGGCTTCCCGACGACGCCTTCGCCGGCCCTTCGGTAGGCCCCTTAGGCCTCGGGGGAGCCTATTTCAGGGACAATGGCAGTACCTCGCCCGGAGATGTCCATCTCAAGCAGGCTTATCTGAATCTCAAGTTCCAATCGCTCGGACTGCCCGGCGTGTCTCTAAAGGCCGGACGGTTCGAAATCTCGGACGGTCTCGAATACCGAACCGGCGACGCCAAGTTCGACGGCCTTAAAGCATCTCGTATTTCGCAGAGACTGATAGGTCCTTTCGACTTCACTCACGCCACCCGCAATTTCGACGGTTTCGCGACCGTCTACGACGACCCATCCGTCAATCTGACCTTGACCGGCACTCACCCGACCCAGGGTGGATTTAACATCCATGCACAGGATGAAATCAGCCATATCGATCTGTTCTACGGCGCTCTGACCAGCAAGAAAGGAGCGCTCCTGCCCGATACCGAAGGCAGGCTGTTCTACCTCTATTATGGCGATGATCGAAACGTCCAGCCGACTGATAACCGCCCGCCTGCCCAACGTCCGAATCTGAGGAACGAGGATTTAAAAATACATATGGTCGGCACGCATCTGCTTACTGTTCAAAAATTCGGACCCGGAGCCTTAGATGCCGTGTTGTGGGGCGGCTACCAGTTCGGCAGATGGACCAATTTGGACCATAGCGCCTACGCGGTGGCCGCGGAAGCGGGGTATCAATGGACGGACGCGTTCCTCAAACCGTGGCTGCGAGCCGGCTATTTCCGGAGTTCGGGAGATGCCAACGCACGAGACGGCAGACACGAGACTTTTTTTCAGGTGTTGCCGACGGTGCGCATCTACGCCAAATTCCCCTACTTCAATCTCATGAATATTCAGGACGTCTTCGCTCAAGTGAACATCGCGCCGACCCAATCCACCAGGGTGGGCGTCGACTTTCATCACCTGTCATTAGCCGAGACCGGCGATCTGTTTTATGGCGGGGCCGGGGCCACGTCGCGCTCGGGTTCCTTCGGTTATTTCGGCCGGTCTCCGGGCGGACGGAGCACCGTTGGTGAATTGGTGGACATCAGTTTCCCCCACACGAT
>Ga0196959_10000015_pt1 | contig 46326 bp, 29 predicted proteins | sample S1v_20metaG_FD_157521 | JGI IMG/M metagenome (GOLD analysis project Ga0196959, IMG submission 157521) | Soil microbial communities from Anza Borrego desert, Southern California, United States - S1+v_20 | ecosystem: Environmental > Terrestrial > Soil > Desert | place: USA: California | collected...
ATGCAGCTTGGGGTGGTTTGAAGCCTGCTCCTGCAAGCCGACTCCGAGGGACCTACCCTCATCTCTCATACAGCATTGCGTATCGAACAGCTCACGCTGCCTTTACGCATTCGTGACACACTAGCGAACTGACATTGAAAACGGCCGGGACTGCAATCCGCTACAAGTAGTGGTGTAATACTTTTCCCTGGTCTACGGCAGTGGTCACACGCATGGAGGGCTTTATGGCGAATCATCCTTCGTCACGCAGGGTCGTCACATTCGATACGGCGGCGGCTCAAGCCGAGAAGAATGTACCCATGGCTGCAGTCAACACCCAAGTCTCGACTGTCCTGAAAACGCTAGTCGGCCGCCGCTATGCCAGCGCGACACACGTTGTGGTTGTTGATTCAGCCCATCGATTCCTGGGCCTCATCAGCATGGAAGAACTTTTAGCCGCTCCGCCTAACGCGACTACCGGCGAGATCATGGACGCCAAGGTGCCGGTCGTGGCCCCTAGTATGGATCAAGAGATTGCGGCTTGGCAGGCCGCGCAACAGGGGAAATCCGCCATGCCTGTCGTTGGCGCGGATGGACAGTTCATCGGTTTGATTCCGCCGCAGCGTTTGTCCAGCGTGCTTCTGGAAGAGTACGAACAGGACCTGTTGCGATTCAGTGGCTTCTTCGAACTCTCGTCCGGCGCTCGGACCACGAGCATCGAACCGGTTGTTGATCGGGTCTGGCATCGAATCCCATGGCTGCTCGTTGGGCTGCTCGGCGCTATGCTGTCTGCCGACATCGTCGCCGCATACGAAGCCGGAATAAGAGAAAAAATTCTGTTGGCCTTCTTTATACCGGCCATCGTGTACCTCGCTGACGCCGTTGGTACACAAACCGAGACCGTGGTGATTCGCGGGTTCTCGGTGGGCGTCGATTTTCGCCAGATCGTCCGTTCCGAGCTTCTGACAGGGCTTGCTATCGGTACCCTGATTGCCCTTTCGGCTTTCCCCATCTTGTGTTGGCGATGGGGCGATTTGTCACTCGCCTTTGGGGTCTCGCTGGCCCTTCTGGCCGCTTGTTCGACCGCGACGCTAGCCGCTATGGCATTGCCTTGGTTGTTGGCGAGGTTCCAGATTGATCCCGCATTCGGGAGCGGACCGCTTGCCACGGTGATTCAGGATTTGCTGTCGATTTTGATCTATTTCGCAATTGCCACGTCTCTTGTTGCCTGAACGATTGCCTCTGGAGGGTGCAAGCTCTCTCGGCGCCCCTTCTGCAAGGGATTTAAATATATCCCGTCCACCCGCAGCCATGGTGCCTGGCCTTGATTCCGGCGAACTTGGCGCATGGCGGATAGAGCAATAACACGACTCCCAGCCAAATGCCATAAACCACGGGAAGACCGAAACCCCAGTCCTCCGGAAAGTGGCCGAACGAAGTCAGGTAAGCGGCAATGTCACGGTCTTGCCCATAGGCAACGAGAAGGACCAAGCCGTGGATGAGATAGAGGTGCGCGAGATAGAAGAACAGAGGGACTCGTCCGAAGGTCACCAGGCATCGTGCGAATGGACCGGGATGTCGAGGGGACCAGGCCAATGCAAGGACCGTCGGTCCCAAGGTCATCAGCAAGTAAAGCAGCGAGGGCGGGTATTTCCAGGTATTGAGGAAGGACAGCAAAGAGAACAGGCGATTTGGCTGGATCGACCAGGGCGCGGGATCGCCATACGCATTGGTCGCTCGCAAAACGAGGAAAGCGCCAAGCAACGTGGCGCCTGCAGCCATCGGTATCCAAAGTCTTGATTTCCCCCGCATCTGCAAGACCGGTCCAAACGCATAGCCTGCCATCATCACCCCCACCCAGGGGATCAGGGGATACGAGATCGGCGAATGCGGAATGTGTAACACACTGACCAGCCAGCCGATTCCGCTCAAGGACCCGTCACTGGTGTTGAAGCGATCCAGACTGAGGCCATCGGCGAGGTTATGCGCTGTAATCATTCCAAGGCCCAGCACCGCCAGGACGGGCAAGGGCAAGTAGATCAGTCCGGCCATGGCCACCATCGACCAGCCGATGGCCCAAAGCACCCCTAAATGAAGGTCTTCAAAGTCGAAACTAAAGGACCACGCCAGGTGCACCACGGTCATTTCAAGCAGAATCAGCCATAAACCGCGAGTGAGCAGATGGCGGGCCAGCATGGCGCGGCTCGTGCCGCGCCGGGTGGACAGAAACGCGCTGGTGCCGGCCAGGAAAATGAAGGCCGGGGCACAGAAATGAGTCACCCAACGGGTAAAAAACAGGGCGGCGCTGGTATGTTCGAGATCGGTCGGGCTGAAGGCCGCCTCGTTAAAGAACCAGCGTACATGATCCAAGGCCATCAGGATCATGACCCAGCCCCGCACCAGATCGACGGAGACCATGCGGTGGCTTTCCAAAACACCTTGGTCTTCAGAGCCATCCTTGTTGACGTGGATGATCTTCTGGGTGCGCTGGGGTGAGACTGCTCGATCAGGGCTAGTCGTGTTCACGTAGCCAGTGTCGAATGGATTCACTGCGACGCGTCCAAAAGGATACTAGGACCTCAATGTTATCAAATAATGACAACGCCCAATCAAAGGCAGTTGGGCAAAGGACGCTTACGACCAGTTTTGTTGAAAAAGGAGTTTCGAAACTGCAAACAGGCGCAAGTTTCCTGTGATCGGGCGGAGGTCAGACTACCGCCAAGGTTACTTTTTCAACTTTAATAGCATCAGATCGAACCGATCATTCGACACCACGCCCCTGCGGCTGAGCACGACTGTAAGGTGGCGGCACCGGCGGCAAAGGCGATGCAGGAGGCGGGGCTTTATTGATTGTGGCGGCCGAAGTCATTTGGCGGGTTCGAGATCGACCCGGTCGCTGGCTTTCGCGTTATCGAAGAAGTCTCTCGCATCGACAGCGCAGCAGGCTGGAACCTGCAAATCGCCGTCGCCCACGATATGTTCCCCCTGGTTCGGTGATCAAGCCGCGCAGGAGATTTTCGGGTTCGACGCGATGCCGGTCGGCTCCTTCAACCCCGCGCAAGGCCATTCCGGTTGCTGGCGGCTATCGCATCTCAGGACGCACGACCTTCGTGAGCGGCGCGCACCATGCCACGGCTTTTCTCGGCTTCGCCAATATCTGTGATGACGGCGAGCTGCGACTATGCGTTTTCGAAGCATTTCCGCAATATTCACATCATCACTCAGTACGGCTTCATCAACGCGGGCAAGCTGCAATCGGTCGGACAAATCATGCTCGGACTCGAACCCGAGTGACCGTTTTTCCGGTTTTAGAGCATTTTCCAGCTTGGTGTAGCGCCCCCGAGCATCGCCGTCCAAAACCGGAGAGGAGTGCCAGAAACGCTGACACAGGGATAAGGCGGCAGCCGTTCTCGGCGGCGATGCGCCGGACCAAACACACTTGTCGACCTACGAGCATAGCCATTGTCGACATCAAGACGTAACACCTTCGGGACAAATCGCGAGCGTGCCTGTTATATTAGACTTTCCTAATTATCACTTCCCCTCGGAGGCACACGTATGGATCAAAGCATGAGCGAACTAATGAATCACACGGCCGACATGGGCCAGGCTCAGATGTTTTCGAAAGCCTGGTACAACGAGTATTTTCGGCGTGCAGCCGAAAGCCCGACCCATTCGCGCTTCTGTGAGGCGGTTTACGGCCGGGACTTGTGCCAGCACGGCATGATGGACGTGGACGAGATGGATTTCCTGGTTTCGCTGCTCAAGCCGGGTGAGAAGGTTCTGGAAGTCGGCTGCTCCAACGGCTACATCACGGAGTATCTCCATCAGCGCACCGCCTGCACCATACTGGGAGTCGATTATTCCGACATTGCCATCGCTCAGGCGCAACGCCGAACGCAGGGAAAAGCGCCCGCGCTGGATTTCCGATGCGTCGACCTGATCCACGACGAGCTCCCCGGCGGGGATTACGACGTCATTCTGGCGATCGATTCCATTTATTTCATGGGCGATTACGGCGCCACGCTGGCAAAGCTCAACGCCAAATTGGCCCCCGGCGGCCGAATGATCGTCGCCGCCTTTCAGGCAAAGGAAGAAAACGATCCCGACACGATCTTGCTCCCCGGTCACACGCGGATGGTCGAAACCTTAAAAGGCTTGTCGTTCCGTTATACCCAGTACGATTTCACCGCGAACATCCGCAACCATTGGGTGAAAAACTACGAGTTCTCCCGAACGCTCCAGTCCGAGTTCGCCGCCGAAGGCAACGAATTCCTGTGCGAGGCTCGCCTGGCCGAGAACGGTTGGTTCAAGGATCACGCCGAACGGGGAACGCTAGTCCGGTTTATGTACGTTATCGGCCACAGCCCGAATCTGGCATCGTCCGGGCCGTAAGGCCGTTGATAATATTGCCTGGAATCGCTGGCGTGAAAGGACAAAAGCAGGGGCGACGAAGTTTTGAAATAGTATTTAACTATCCGTTTAAATACTGAAGTAGAGAAATAGACAGAGCCATAAGGGCAGAATCCCAAACAATTCGACAAGATTAATTCCGTGCGGGTCATTAAGGATTAAAAAGGCTGAATCTCCCATCGTTAAGAACGCGGAAAACACTTACCCTCCGGCCAGGAGAGAAGATGTTAACTGCCAGGACATTAAGGTTACGATCGCTTCGAACGCACCGCTATTCCTCATCAATATTCACCTAATCCGTTAAAAAACACTTAATCTTCAGCGAAGGGAAGCGAAAAGCTTTTCGACCCGTCCCTGTCCTTCCCCGGATTCGGGGAAGGACAATTCAGACCTGCACCTTAAACGGCGCATAACTCAACGGATGAGTCCTTGTAGGAGCAGGCTTTAAGCCTGCGACTGGCAGGTGCACAAGATCGTGAGCTAAAGTCCGCGCCCACAAAGGTCTGGCCCCTTTAGCAGGGGCGCAGCAGCAAGCGGGAGTACTTCCATGCGGCTCATCGATATGCCGCCCTTTCAAGCACCGCTTCTGGCAAACGGCTTCCAGATGAATTGTCCGCCACTCGAAAGGTCAAGTGTCCAAAGCCAAAGGTGTCGCCTCATCCTTTCGACGGACAAACGCGAACAAATGAGAGGACCGAGCAGTTTTGCACAGATATCTAATGGAATAAGAAACGCTGGCGCAAAGCGAGCTTCGTTTCCAATGCTGTTTTAGCTTTCTCCCAATCTCTCCCAATATCGGATGCGGTTTTCGGGAAGGCGGACTATTATTTGTTGTTCACGGGAGGAATTTGAACCAAAGGCGGGTGAGCTCGATCGAGAATCGTATTGACGGGCTCGGGGAGTAAGCCGGATTACCCGTTATGTCGAAAAGGCGTTTCTGCGCCGACCTATACCAATAACCCATTCCATAACGAGAAGGAGAGTAATGATGACGACGTTGTCCTTAACCTTTAAGGAAACCATGTCGGGGTATTTCGCTTTAGGGGTGAGCGATACCGCAGAGGGGGCGCAACGGGGCAAGCAGGACGGCACCACCCTGGCCATGCATGCGGAGGTCGGCATCGACGATTTGGACCGTTTCGTCAGTGATCCCGATCATTTGGGCTCCTTAAAGGGAACGATCGATTTCCCGCCGCTGGGCATGGGCATCAAGGCGCCCACTGGGGTCTTCAACCTGTTCAAGCCCACCGATAATCCCGACATGACCTACATGGTCTACGAATTGGCTTTTCACCATGAGGGCCAGGATTATTATCTCGCCGGACACAAAGACGTCAGGGACGATTCCGGTTTCGACCTGTGGTCGGACACCACCACCCTCTACACCACCTTGCACCAAGGCAAAGATAAAACCGGCGCGGTCATCGGTGCGGGCATTCTGACTTTGGGCGTCAAGCAACTGGCTGACCTGCTGTCCACGGTCGAAGTGCCGAACGCCGAAAACCTGGCCGACAAGGCCGCCGCCATCGAAAAATTCGGCCGTTTCTTCGCCGGCAAGCTGTGGGATGCCTATGTCCTCCCGAAATTCGGCAAGCAGATCTTCGACAAGAAAGCCGATGATACCCTGCATTACGATGTCATCGTAATCGGCAGCGGCTTCGGCGGCGCAGTCACCGCCTGCCGGCTCGCGGAAAAAGGCATGAAGGTCTGCATTCTGGAACGCGGCCGCCGGTGGGACGTGAAGGATTATCCGCGCGGGCCGAAAGATGCCTGGTGGTGGTCACACGAAGAACCCGAAAAGAACAACGGCTGGATCGACATCCGCTTCTACAAGCATATGGCCGTGGCCCAGGGCTGCGGCGTAGGCGGCGGCTCGCTGATTTACGCGAACATCTTCGTCGAGGCCGAACCTTTCGCATTCGAGTCGGGCTGGCCGGCGGAAATCACCTACGACGCGTTGAAGCCCTATTACGAAAAAACCGGCAAGATGCTCAACGTCCAGGAAGTGCCGGACAATCAATGGCCGCCGAAAATGAAGCTCATGAAAGAAGCGGCGGAGAACTGCGGCTATAGGACGCGTTTCCGGAAGATGCCACTGGCCGTCAATTTCGACCCCGAGTTCAGCTACGACAAGCCCGATGCCTTCGACGACAAGCACTCGAAATCCCACGTCAACGCATTCGGCCTGGAACAGGGGACCTGCGTCCACTGCGGCAACTGCGACATCGGCTGTCAAGTCAAGGCCCGCAACACCCTGGACCTGAACTACATTCCCCTTGCCGAGAAGCACGGCGCGGAGGTCAAGCCCCTGCACCTGGTCCAGCGCATCACCCCCCTGCACGGCAACACGGGCTACCGGGTCGACTTCGACGTAATCGACACGAAGAAGAAAAGACTGGTTCCCGGCCATTTGAACGCTAAGAAAGTAATTGTCGCCGCGGGCACCATGGGCACCAACGAGCTGTTGCTGCGCTGCCGCGATCAATACGGCACCCTGCCCGAACTGAGCGCGATGCTCGGCATCGGTTGGAGTTCCAACGGCGATTTCCTGACGCCGGGAATCTATGCCAAGCGGCAGATTTCGCCGACCCGCGGCCCCACCATCACCAGCGCCATCGATTTCCTGGACGGCTTTTTCCGTAAGCAACGCTTCTGGGTGCAGGACGGCGGCTTCCCTAATCTGATCAAGGATTCCCTTCAGGATCTGAGCAAAGATCACCGCTTCGGCCATTTCTTCTCGGTTCTGAAATCCCTCAACCAAGGCAGCGATCCTTTGTCTGCAGTGATGCCCTGGTTCGGTCAGGCGGTCGATGCGTCGGACGGCGTGCTGAAGCTGTCCCGCAGCTGGATTCCGCCGTTCCGCCACAAGATGGATCTGGACTGGAACATCAAGAAGTCCGAGGGCGCGGTTCAGGCGCTGATCGACATGCACAAGACGCTGTCCGAAGCTACGGGAGGCGTGGCCATGGTCCCGGCGACCTGGGAAGTGCTGAAAGACCTCATCACGCCGCACCCCTTGGGAGGCTGCCGCATGGGCACCAGCATCGCCGACGGCGTGGTCGACCACAAAGGCGAGGTGTTCGGTTATCCGGGGCTGTATGTGGCCGACGGCGCCATCATTCCACGGGCGGTGGGCCTCAACCCGTCCCGCACGATCGCCGCCTTGGCCGAGCGCATCTCGGACTTCATCCAACCCTAATCGCCATTACCGGCGGAAGGAGTGTCTCATGGCTTTGCAGGAACGCATCGTGCCGTTCACGGCCGGCGACGGTCTGGCACTCAATCTCATCAACGTCCGCTCGGCGGACCGGGCTCCCACGCGGGAGCCCGTTATCCTGGCGCACGGTGCCGGGGTGCGGGCGAACATTTTCCGCGCGCCCGATCAACCCACGGTGGTCGACGCGCTGGTGGAAGCGGGCTATGACGTCTGGCTGGAAAACTGGCGCGCCAGCATCGATTTCGCGCCCAATGAATGGACCCTGGATCAGGCCGCGCTCTACGACCACCCGCAGGCGGTGCGCAAGATCGTGGAAGAAACCGGGAAGGAGAAGATCAAGGCCATCATCCATTGCCAAGGCTCGACCAGCTTCACCATGTCCGCGATCGCCGGACTGGTGCCGCAGGTTACTACGATCATCAGCAACGCCGTGTCGCTGCATCCGGTGGTGCCGGACTGGTCGGAATTCAAGCTGAATTTCGCCGTGCCCGTGGTCAGTGCCTTGACCCCTTACGTCAATCCGCACTGGGGCGTCGAGGCGCCGACCCTGGTCGCCAAGGCCATCACGGGCCTGGTGAAACTGGTCCACCACGAATGCAACAACACCGTATGCAAGATGGTCAGCTTCACCTACGGCAGCGGGTTTCCCGCATTATGGCGGCATGAAAATCTGACTGACCTGGTCCACGAGTGGATCAAGCAGGAATTCGGCAATGTGCCGCTGCGCTTTTTCAAGCAAATGGCCCGTTGCGTCCAGAAGGGCAACCTGGTCGCGGTCGACGGCTTGCCGGATCTGCCGTCGGATTTTGCCGCTTCGCCGCCGAAAACCGACGCCCGCTTCGTGTTTTTCACCGGCAACAAGAACCGCTGCTTCCTGGCGGAAAGCCAAAAAAAATCCTGGCAATACTTCGACGCGCTGCGGCCGGGTTTCCATGGATTGCACGTGCTTCCCGAATACAGCCACCTGGATGTTTTCCTGGGAAAGAACGCTGCAACCGAGATATTTCCCCTGATGATTCAAGAACTCTCCAAATAACAAACAACAAAAAAGTGATAACTATGGGTATTCCAAAACGCATCAAAGCCATTTCGGGTCAACATTCCCTGGTCGACACCATTCCGTTCCAGCTACCCGTCCAATGTGCGCCTTCGCCCGTTCTGATGGCGGTCTTTCCGATCAACCCGGACAAGGCCAAAGCGCTTTTACCGGCGGAAGTCCATCCGCTGCGGGTGGGCCGCAAGGGGTTTCTGGTCGTGACCGTCATCAATTATCTCGGCACCAACATTGGGAGCTACGTCGAATACAGCATAGGCATCGCCTGTACCCACGGCCTCAAACCCGCGCCGCCGCTGTTGCCGTTGCTGTTCATGAATTGCTGGGGCAGCGGGCAATACGTGGTCGACTTGCCGGTATCCACCAAAATTTCGGTAAAAGGCGGAAAAGGAATCTGGGGCATGCCGAAACACCAGGCAAACCTGGATTTCAAGATCGGCGACAATACCGTCAGCAGCCAGTACGATCTCGACGGCAAGCTGGTGACCTATATCGAAATCGGCCGCCCGTCGTCGACGCCCCTGCCGCTGAACATGAGCACGGTCAATTACTGCTCCTTCCGCGGCATGCTGATGAAGTCTTATATCTATTTCCAGGGAAAAGCGGGCCTGTGCCTGTTCAACCGGGCCAAAGCCCGGCTGGTGCTGGGCGACCATCCGCGGGCGGAACCCTTGAAGACGCTGGAGATCGCCGATAAGCCGCTGATGACCGCGTTCATCCCCAACGCCATCGGCACCCTGGACGACCATATGGACTGCTGGTTCCTGCACCAAGACCAGCCGCCGACGACCGCACCGGAGGGCATGGAAAGCGTCATCAACCTGCCTTTGGACGAAACCTGGCCCCCCACACCTACCGCGCCTATCGCCGGACAAACCTTCGGCAACCTGAACCGCTGAGGAGGACGGCCATGACCTCAGCCAATACGGTTCCCCTGACCGGTCCCTTAAAGCCGGGACAGCCGAAACGGGCGCTGGTTCTTCCGGGCGGCGGTCTCCGCTTGTCTTACCAGGCGGGCATCCTGCTCGCCCTGGAAGAAGCCGGCCTCGAATTTCAATACTTCGACGGCACGTCCGGCGGCAGCTTGAACATGTCCATGCTGCTGTCCGGACTGAATCCGGCCGAGATCTGCCGGCGCTGGCGCACGCTCAATCTCAAGGACACCATCGCCTTCCTGCCGCTCAAGGATTATCTGAGGGTGGAGAATCTGGAAGGCCTTGGGGATTCCAAAGGCTTTCGCACCAAGGTTTTGCCCCATTTTGGAATCGACACCGCCCGCATCCGCACGGTCGATACGCCGCCCGCCAGCTACAACGTTCTGGATTACGCGAACAAGGCGGTCAAGGTGATCTCCCACCGGGACATCGATGAAGACATGATCATCGCCGGCATGTCCCTGCCCGGCGTCTTTCCGCCGGTGCGAAAGGACGGCGGCATTTATCTGGATACCGGCTTCGTGCAGGACGCGAACCTCATGGAAGCGGTGAAAAACGGCGCGGAGGAAATCTGGGTCTTGTGGGGCTTGGGCAATACCGGCACTTATCGGGGCGGTCCCTTGCATCTTTATGTCCAGATGCTCGAAATGAGCGCCAACGCCGCCCTGAACAATCAGTTGGAGACCATTCGCGAGATCAATCGGCGCATCGAAAACGGCGACAGCCCTTACGGTCAAACCCATGGGATCCGGGTTCATGTCGTCAAACCGGACTATCCCCTGCCGCTCGACCCGGATCTCTATCTCGGCAAAATCGATCACGGCACCTTGATCGAGATGGGCTATGCCGACGCAAAAACCTATCTGAACGCCCTGCCGAAAGCGACCGCGGAAACGCAGGCCAATCCCTCGTGCATGAAAGATCCGGCGCCCGGAATCCGATTTCGGAAATGCTTTCAGGGACAGATTTCGTTAGCGCAGCAACCGGAATCGAAACAGGATTTGAAGATCGAGCTGTGCATCCACATCGCCGATCTCGATGCTTTTCTCGCCGATCCCGAGCACGCCGCGCGGATCACCGGCCATTTGAGCTGTCCCGCGTTCGGCCCCATGGTGCTGCTCGCCGAGAGCCGATTCTTCCTCAGCAACCTATCCAATCGGACTCGCCGCATCGGCTACGAACTCCGCTTCGACAGCGAAAACCGGCGTTACAAACTGGCCGCCGAGCAGATCCTGCACGACGATCCCGGCCCCGATATGTGGCGGGATTTATCTACGATATCGGCGCAACTGTTTGCGGCGGACCCGGCGGACTCCCGCCCGCTCGGCACCGGGACGCTGCATTCGGCTATGGGCGGTGTCAAGGACTGGCTGGGCGGCATCCGGGCGACGGAGACTCAAACCGTAACCGACGAACTGAAGGTCGTCGCCCGCTTCGCCAGGTTCATCCTCGGCGAATTGTACGACGTGTACGGATAGCCCCGAACCGCTTGGCCTACGCCAGAAATATGAGGCCATCCTCAGGGTTTGAAAATAACTAACAACAATATTCCGGAGGACCGATCATGAGCCAATCCGAAGCGCTCGAATTCTTTCACGAAATCGATATCACCGACCCGAACAGGCCGAACCGCATGTGCATCTGCATCAGCGACGTGCATTTCACCGACGGCACGGTGGGCGTGCAAAGCCGCGACGACTGGGACGATTTCTTCGACGAGATCGCCTTCCTGTGCGAGGACCGCGGAGTCGAAGAACTGGTGTTCGTCCTGGACGGCGACGTGGTGGACATGATCCGCACCAAGCACTGGGCGGAACGAGGCGTCTACCCCTGGGAACGCGAACGTCCGGAATTTCCGGACATCGTGAAAACGATCATGCAAGGCATCATCGACCAGCACTGCGGGCATGCCGGCGGTCACTGCGGCTTTTTTAAGAGGCTCCGAGAGCTTCCCGCATCGCTCCAGGCCAAAGGCGTCAAAAAGGTCGATGTCCTGGTGCTGCTCGGCAATCACGACAAGGAAATCCTCTCCGCGCCCGAAGCACTCAAGCTCTTTTACGAAGAATGCCTCGGCTGGCAACTGAACGACATTCCGGAAGACTATCGACTGAAGGTCGGACGGATGTACGGCGACGAAAACCTGTTCAAAAGTCCCGACAGCGCGCCCTGGTTTCCGTTCTACTACGCGGATCTCGGCTTTCATCTGTTCGTCACCCACGGCCAATGGCGCGACGGAGACAATTGCCGCGCCCTTCCGGAATGGTCCATCGAGAATGGCTGGCAAATCGAAACCTGGAAGCAGCTTCGCTACCGGCCGTTCACCGATCCCTGCTTCGGCGACACGGTGGCGGCGGGCGTCCTGTCCGGCTTCATCTGGAAAGCCAAGCAAGCCTTGGCCGAGGACGACAGACAACGGATAGCCCGAGCCGAAGCGAAAAGCCTGGGAGTGAGCCGTTTGGAACGAGTCCTCGACGAACTCGATCTCTACCGGCCGAGTTATGCCGCGGTTTCACGCATCATCGAAGAAACCCGGAAGCTTAAGGACCGGCCCGACCTCGCCGGCACCATCGAAAAGCTTCTGCAAGACTCCGTATCCGAGTGGCTGAGCTGGGACTTCACTTATGAAAGCTCCCCTCAGAAACGGCGTATCGGCCTGAAATTTCTACGCTGGTGGCTGCGCATCGCGAATACGCTGCACCACACGCTGGCGCTCAAATCGATCGAATGGTTCATGAAAATACTCGCCTGGTTCCGCAGCCACCATCGGCAGGAAGCGGTCACTTTCGAAGAGATGAAAAAATTTCCGGCTTTCCTGCCCGAAAATCGGATCTACGGGTTTCACATCCACGGCGAGGGTCACACCCATAACCCCTTGGAAGAAGAACCGGATATCGAAAAGGGGCAGAACTATACCTATGTCAATTTCGGCACCTGGCGCGACCAAGTCCTGGAAAAGAATGCGGGGCACTGGCTCCTCAAACTCTTGAAGCGAACCAAGCCGAGCTACCGCCGCCGCAGCGTCGGCCGCGCCCTGTTGGTCCTCGACGTCAAACCCGCTCCCGGCGGCGACAAAAGGCATTTCTGTTATTGGACAGACGACAATCTGACCTGGAGCGACAAGCTGGATTGGAAATGACTCATACGGCGGAATACGCGAGTACGCTATTCCGCCCTACCAAACTGTGGTTTCCTGACGTTTTGCGTTTACAGTTACGATTACACTTTACCAAGGTAATCGTGGCTCCCGTGTTACATAATTGGGGATCAGGTTTCTGTATATCACCTTCGAACCGCATGATATATAGATCGGTTTAATCGCTTGTTGGGCAAACATGAAAATATCCGACCACGTCAAGCATTCCCTCGATGCCAGTGACAGGAAAGAACTGGACCAGGCAATATTGTTTGCATGCTTGGCTGTCGATGGCACATCTAAAAAGATGTATCCCGATATCGCCAGAGTTGGGGAGCGCTTTCGAAAGTTCGTCGATGAGAACCTAGACATCATCGAATTGATGTTCGGAGGATTGAATCTGAAAGAAACGGTGTTTCCCTTTGAAGATACAAAGGGCAAGATTGGTATCAGCTTCGCTGACATCGTCTACGAGAAGTTCCGTTGTAGCCTGGCTCATGGTGATGAGCTACCTGATGGGTTTGGCATTTCCGTGCAAATAGCAGATGGCCATCAACAGTTTCTCATTGATTTACAAAAGCGATCGATGACATTGCCTCAGAGTGCCATCTATGCGCTGGGTTTAGTGTGCGTTTTAGCGCCGGCAAACGCTGACCAGAAAATCGGGAGCAATCTTTATCACTACCGAGATCCCATCAACACATACGTCGTAGATCGTTGGTGGGGCAAAGTTGAGTGCGCCAGGAAGATCATGGACTTCGAGGCACAGATCCGAGTCAAGATGGACTTCTCGGACGTCCGACCGTCATACATGGTCGCCCCGGTTTGCCCAAGCCTTTACACTTGATCGGTCAACACAAGACGGAGACTGCTGCTATGCATTCGGCCTTTTCTGCGGCGTCAGACCGCTGGCCCTGATGGAATGCGCTGATCGGCTCCTCAATCAGATCAACGGACTCGATGTCCTTTGACAGCCCGTGTAGGGCGCAATAGCGTACCCGCGTATTGCGCCGCATGAAGCGACGGTCGGAAAATCGATGACAAATGAGATGCCCCACGATTGCTATCGTTCCCCGGTTCTTGTCTCTCTGGAAAATGAACCTCGATGCCCGACTATCGCCGTTATCGCGTCCCCGGCGGAACCTATTTCTTCACCGTCAACCTGCTCGAACGTTATCCGAACGATTTACTCGTAAGACACATTGACCTACTCCGAACCGTGGTGAGGGAGGTAAGGACCAAGCGGCCATTCCATATCGACGCCTGGGTAGTCTTGCCGGATCACCTGCACGGCGTGTGGACGCTACCGCCCGGTGATGACGATTTCACCAATCGATGGCGGTTGATCAAACAAGGATTCTCCAAAGCCTTGCCGCCGATCGAACGGCGCTCAAAGGTACGGATTGCAAGAGGCGAACGCGGGATTTGACAGCCGCCATTCCCTGGCGGCTGCCCTCCGGGCGCTACGCGTCCAAATCCGTTCCCGACGGATTTGTGGCAACGCCGCTTTTGGGAACATGCCATCCGCGACGACGCGGATTATGCGGCGCACGTGGATTATTGTCACATCAATCCGGTGAAACACGGTTACGTTCAATACGTGGCGGAGTGGCCGTATTCAACGTTTCGTCGGTGCGTCGAACGCGGCATCTATCCACTGGATTGGGCCGGTGGACCGGAAGCCGATTTGGATGTTGGCGAGCGGGCTTGAAGCCCATGCGGCGCAATACGCGGGTACGCTATTGCAATGGAATGGACTCCTCCCCCGAACGGCATGGACAGTGCCAGACTTAAAGTTCCGAATACTTTGAAGTCAACCGAGGAGGAGTCGCCATGAAAGTAGCACAACTGGAACAAGACCGGTTAGCCAGCGTGGTCCGGGTGGGCGTGGATTTGGCCAAATCGATTTATGCGATCTATGCGGTAGATCGACGGGATCGATTGGTGGTCAAGGGGATGCTGAAACGGCGAGAGTTCGAGCAGTTTTTACAGTGTTTGCCGCCAGGCTGCCTCGTAGGTATGGAAGCCTGCGGTGGCGCCCATGGCTGGGGGCGCACCTGTAGCCAGTTGGGATTGAAGCCGGTATTGATGGCGCCCCAGGCAGTCAAGCCGTATATCGGCGAGCAGAAGAACGATTTGCGAGATGCCCGCGGGATTTGTGAAGCGGCGGGACGCCCAACGATCCGGCCGGTGCGGGTGAAGAGTGTCGCGGAGTCGGACCTGCAAATGGTGGTGCGGGTCCGGGAAGGCCGGGTGGCGGCGCGGACCGCCAAGAGTAATCAACTCCGCGGTCTGGTGCTGGAGTACGGGATTGTGATCCCCAAGGGCTCAGCAGCGCTGAAAGACCGTCTTCCGGCACTGTTGGAAGATGCCGAGAACGGCTTATCGGCGCAAGCCCGCCAAGTTTTGGACTCGTTGTATCGGGAATGGCTGGTGGTTGACGGGTTGGTGCAGGAGGCCGATCAGTGGCTCAGGAACCTGGAACGGGAGCTGCCGGCCAGCCGACGATTACAAAGCATCCCCGGCATTGGCCCGGTCATCGCCCTGGCGCTCTTGGCTGTGGCCGGCGATGGCCGGACCTTCAAAAATGGCCGGGCGCTGGCGGCTTGGTTGGGCCTCACGCCGAAACAACACAGTTCCGGTGGGAAACAGCGCCTCGGCCAGATGACCAAGCAGGGCAATACCTACCTGCGCGCCCTGCTCATCCACGGTGCCCGCGCCGCCGTGAATAGCCCACGGGCTGCACCTGACCGCTTACTGCGTTGGGCGCGGGCACTCGCCGAGCGCAGCGGCAAGAACAAAGCCGCCGTGGCGCTCGCCAACAAACTGGCGCGCATCGCCTGGCGGCTCTTGGTGAGCGGGGGAACCTATCAGCCCGCATAAGCCGCGTGTCCGCTTTGAGTGCACCGAGTTCCGCCGAGGGAGAGAGCCCTCCACCGAGTGCTTGAAGGTTGATGATGGCCGAACAGGTAAGACCGGCGCGTCGGTAAACCGCCGTAGGGTACGGCCCCAGCAAGGCCGCGATTGCAATAGGACCGACGCGCGCGCATTCCGTCATGGCCGGGTGGCCTCAACTCCACCCTGAAGTAGGCCGGATATACGCCCGCAGTCTTTTCCTCAAAGCCTAACTCAGCCCTCTTGCAAGAACGGAGGAGTCCATATACGCCCTACTCGCTACTCGCTCTGCCCCTCTTCCACCGGTATCAGCGGTGACATGTGAGCCCTGCCCCCTTGTGTTGCGAATTCGGAGTACAACGGAGGAGAGGCTGTACACCCTGCCACACTTGACTTTTCGTCATTCCGGGTTGCCTTACCTTTTGTCAATCGGCACAATGTAAAACCCGACGATTCTGGGGGCTACTCGATTTGCTCACCCTCCATCATTTCATCTCTCGCGGCGGAAGACCCCACTTGGCCCCGCTTTCGTCCGCACTGTTATGCCACAGAATATGCGCCAGAATGCACTCAATCCAGGTTACCGCCTGCAGTGGTTTTCCATAGAACAAGTACTGGGTCAGGGTGACTTCGGAGTCACTTATCTCGCTCACGACTCTATTCTTGAGCGCCATGTCGCGATCAAAGAATATCTCCCGGTAAAACTTGCGGTTCGAGACGGTGCCGCTTTGATCCGACCGGCCACGGAAGATTGCAGCGAACTGTATCTCGCGGGATTGGAGCTTTTCATCGCCGAGGCGCGCATGCTGGCAAAGGTGGAGCATCCCAATATCGTGCGGGTGCTCAACGTTTTCGTCGCGAACAATACCGCTTACATGGTGATGAGCTACGAGGAGGGCGAAAGCCTGCATGCCGTGCTCGAGCGCCGTAGGACCTTGGAGCAAGGCGAACTCCTCAGGCTCTTGATCCCCATTCTGGACGGTTTGGAGAAAATACATAACGCAGGTTTTGTCCATTGCGACATCACGCCGGCCAATATCATGCTTCGCAAGGACGGGAGTCCCGTGCTGCTGGACTTCGGGTCTGCGCGTCAGTCCTTGGGAGAACAGACGCAGACCCTGCCTTGCATGCTTTCCCCCGGTTATGCGGCCGTGGAACAGTATTACGGGAAAGGCGATAAGCTCGGACCCTGGACCGATATCTACGGTCTTGGCGCGACTCTTTATAGAGCGATTGCCGGCATTGCCCCTCCCGATGCGCTCGAGCGCAGCCAGAGCATCATCTCGGCCTCGAAAGAAATCTTGGTCTCCGCCAGGCAAGTCGCCGGACCTCGCTACAGCGAAGGTTTGCTTCGCGCGGTCGACCACGCTCTGAGTCTGAATGCGCCGAATCGCCCGCTGAGTATTGCGGCGTGGCGGCGGGAGTTTTCCTTGGCGCCGGAGTTGCCGGTTGAAGATGCGCCCAAGCAGCCGGAGACGAAACCTGAAACCGTAGCCGTTGAATCAACCGATGCGCCGGCACCCCGGCCGATCTCCAATGCTGCTCGCGCGCGCGTTCTGGCCATCTCTTCGATGGTGTTGATCAGCGTCGGCGGGCTGGTTTGGTTGAATCGCGACCTATTCTCGGAGCCCGAGCGACCAACTGCCTCGTCGAATGCCGAGCAAACCGTTCCCGACAATCGAGTCGAGAACGGTCAGCGCGCAGCCGCCGCATCGCCTGAGAACGCTCCGGCCACCCCGCCGTCGCCGTCCGATGAATCGTCCATTAAGACGGACGCCGGCGGCCAAGCGGAGCCCAAGCAGCACGAAGCTGAAATCGACGCGCTATTCGAGCTATTGGCCCAGGCCGGCGAGGACATCCGGGCGGGCCGCCTCATCAGCCCCAAAGACAACAATGCCCTCGTCAAATATCGCTTGGTGCTCGCGTTAGCTCCCGACCAGCCCCAGGCCAAACAAGGCATTCAAGAGATCATCGATCGGTTCGCTCAGCCGGCCCGTGACGCCATGGCACGCGGGGACTGGAACCTGGCGCAGATGCGTATCGACGAAGTCACGATTGTTCTGCCGGAGGCCGAGAGTTTGCGGCAAGAGCTCAACGCCCGCAGAGCCGAGGCCGAAAAAGAGCACTCCAAAGCCAATGCCGAACAAAAGCCCGTCGAGCAAACTGCGGCGGTCCCCCCCGGTAACCCGCAAGCCACTCAATCACCGGACGAGTCGAAACCCCGCGAGGCTCAGGGTGATGCCGAAAAATCCGCCACCGAGGAAGACGCCCGACGCAAGCAGGCAGTGCAGCGCACCATCGGCCGTGCATGGCGAGCCCTCAATCGAGAGGAATGGGATAAAGCGCAAGCCTATATCGACCAAGCCGCGGCGACGCTGGGAGATGCCGAAGAGGTGCAAACTCTCCGGCGCCAACTGATTTCGCGTAAGGCCAAAGCCGATCAACTAAGAGAGGCTACGGCGGAGGGAGCTCAGACGGAAAATGCAGGGGCCGCCGAACGAACGATTCAGCCGGCGGAGACGCCGGTTGTTAAGATTCAAAGCGCCACGGCGACGCCACGTCAGGTCAGCCCGGGTGAAACGGTGGAATTCGTCACAACATACAACTTGACGCTTCCTCCCGGCATCCGGAATGCGGATGTCGAACTCCGCTGGGTCCTGAAGGCAGGCGGCAGACGAATCGGCAAAGAAGGCTCTGATTTCAAGCTGGCCGCCACTGGCGCTAACACGGCTTCGAATGAATTTACCGTCCCTTCCTATATGAAATCCGGCACCTATACCGTCGAGCATAGAGTGCGTGCCGGTAACGGTAAGGATGTCACCAGGTCGTACTTTTCCGTCGTGCGCAAATCTCAAAAACGGTCAGATGAAGGTACGCCAAGCGAACCCAGGCAAGGTGAGCAGGAGGAAATCCTTCGCTAGAAAATGAGGCAGACTGTTTGTCTTAAGGTTCTTCCGTTTTAGGACGTCTTTGCACTTCATTCAAGAAAATCCGAAGCAAACAACAAAAGCCTGACCCCTTCACGATCTCCGGGGCAGCATGCCGTCACTCGCGACTTTTTCGGGCTGTTTCCATTGAAACCCGAGGCTGATCGGAAACTTGGGCGCTCGTTCCCGCTCATAATGGGAGCGGAAGCTGCAACCGACAATTCGGACTGCCCTGTTACAATCCTATAATTGTCATTAAGTGTCGTTCCGTGATTTAGACCTTGAGGAGAAATGACTTTGGCGACTTTCGTCCCTGGACAGCGCTGGATTAGCGAAACCGAGCCCGAACTTGGCTTGGGCATCGTGTTGACCGTCGAGAACAACCGAGTGACTCTGCTCTTTATCGCCAGCAGCGAGCGGCGCACCTATGCCGTCAACAACTCGCCGTTGACGCGGGTGAGATTTTCCAAAGGTGATTCAATCGAAAGCGCGGACGGCTGGAAGCTCAAGGTTCTGGAAGTACGGGAAAAAAATGGCCTGATCACTTACGAAGGCCAGGGCGAAGACGGAACGCCGCGCAGCCTGGACGAAGTCGATCTCAACCATTTCATGCAGTTCAACAAGCCGCAGGATCGGCTTTTCACCGGCCAACTCGATCCTTCGGGGCTGTTTCGCTTGCGCTACGAAACGCTGCGAAGAATCGGCCAGCTCGAGCAGTCCCCTGTGCGAGGCTTGTTCGGCGGGCGCACCAGCATCATTCCGCACCAGATCTACATCGCCCATGAAGTCGCTCACCGTCAAGCCCCCCGCGTACTGCTGGCCGATGAAGTCGGGCTCGGCAAAACCATCGAAGCGGGGTTGATCATTCACCATCAGCTGTTGACCGGACGCGCCGAACGCATCCTCATCATCGTGCCGGAGCCTTTGCTGCACCAATGGCTGGTGGAGATGCTGAGACGCTTCAATCTGCGCTTCAGCTTGTTCGACGAGGAACGCTTCTGGCAAGGCGAGGACAGTAATCCCTTTTTGAGCGAACAACTGGTGCTGTGCAGCCTCGATTTCTTCATGGATGACGAAGAACGCCAGGAGGCCGCGCTCGCTGCCGGCTGGGACATGTGCGTGGTCGATGAGGCGCACCACCTGCAATGGTCGGAACAGAAAGCGAGTCCCGAATACCAGTTCGTCGAACAATTGGGCAGATCCGTGCCGAGTCTCCTGCTTTTGACGGCGACCCCGGAACAACTCGGCAAGCGCAGCCATTTCGCCCGCTTGCGCCTGCTCGACCCCGACCGCTTCTACAGCTTCGACCGGTTCCAACTCGAGGAAATGCAATACGAGTCGCTGGCCGATGTGATCAATCATCTGCTGGACGATCCGAAGTTGGACCGCGAGACCTTGGGGCAACTGAAATCCCTCATCTCGCAAGACTTGGCGGACGATTTACTGGACCGGCTGGACGACCCGGAGCGCGCGGAGGATGCGCGTCGCGAGCTGATTCAGCTGCTGCTGGACCGTCACGGCACGGGTCGGGTCCTCTTCCGCAATACCCGAGCCACGGTCAAGGGTTTTCCCGGGCGGGAACTGATCGCTCATCCCCTGCCGCTGCCCGAAGCTTACAGCCAAATGCTGGCCGAGACTCAACCCCAGATCGAAGACCTCCTGCATCCGGAAACCCTCTATGCCCGGCAGTACAAAAAGGCCGACGAGTGGTGGCGTCTGGACAGCCGCGTGGATTGGCTGGTCGATACGATAAAGAGCCTCAAGTCGGCCAAGGTGCTGGTGATCTGCGCGAAAGCCAAAACCGCCATCGATTTGGAGGAGGCGCTTCGAGTCCGGGGCGTGCGCGCGGCGGTTTTCCACGAAAAAATGAGCATCGTAGCCCGCGACCGGGCGGCGGCCTGGTTCGCCGATACGGAAAACGGCGCTCAGGCGCTGGTCTGCTCGGAAATCGGCAGCGAAGGACGAAATTTCCAATTCGCCCATCATCTGGTGATGTTCGATTTGCCGCTCAACCCCGATCTGTTGGAGCAGCGGATCGGCCGTCTCGATCGTATCGGGCAATCCGAGACCATTCGCATTCACGTCGCCTATTTCGAGCATAGCGCTCAGAGCGTGTTGTTCCGCTGGTATAACGAAGGACTGAATGCATTCAGCCAGCTCAGTCCGGCGGGGCTCCCCGTGTTTAGCCGACTCGGAGGAGAGCTGAGCGCATTGTTGCGGACGCCCGATCCCGAGGGCGAAACCAGACTGGTGGAGCGGGCGCGGAAACTGGCCGATGCGATCGAGGAAGAATTGCATCAGGGCCGGGATCGCTTGCTGGAATTGAACTCCTGCCGCAAAGACGTCGCGGAGCGCCTAGTCCGGCTCATCGAAGAAACGGACCGCGAGCATAATCCCTGGCCTTATTTGGAAGATGTGTTCGACGCCTACGGGGTCGCGGTCGAGGAACATTCGGATCATTGCTACATCCTCAGGCCCGGCGACCATATGCGCACCCAGTTCCCGGAACTGCCCGACGACGGCGTGACAGTCACGCTGGACCGGCGTATCGGCCTGGCGCGCGAGGACATGCTGTTCCTGACTTGGGAACACCCGATGGTGCGCGGCGCCATGGATCTTATTCTGAACAGCGAACACGGCAACGCGGCGCTGAGCTTGGTCCGACATCCCGAACTCGATGCCGGCCAACTGCTGCTCGAAACCGTTTATTTGGTCGAATGCACCGCACCGAAGCGCTTGCAGATCGGCCGCTTCTTTCCGCCCACGGTGCTGCGCTTCCTGTTCGACCAGGACGGCAACGATCTCGGCGCCCTGCCCTTCGAAAGCCTTGCCGAGCAACCCCAGCAGTTCGACCGGGAGCACGCGCTGGGGTTGGTCAAAAGCCGGCAAAAGCTCATTAATCGTTTAATCCAACAGGCCGAAAAGAAGGCGCGGGCGCGTCTGCCCGGCGTCATCGGCGAAAGTGCGAAAAGGATGCTCGACACCATGACAGCCGAGCTCAAACGGCTCGCAGCCCTGCGGCGAGTCAATCCGAACGTCCGCCAGGAAGAGCTGGATCAGCTTAAAGAGAACGCGATCGAGATGAACAATTGCATCCAGGGGGCGCACCTCCGTTTGGATTCGGTGCGGGTAGTGATTACCGTCTGACGGCTTGGCCGGACGGGCGGTAAACCAAGGGAGAAATCCGCCGCATTCGGCCTTCGCTTGCACCAAAAACTCGCCATGCGACAAGCACTTGCAAGAACATCCCGGCTGATGCCTTCTACGGGGCGCCGGTGAAATTTCGCCATTAACTGCCATACTTTAAAACCTGGAAACGGCAGTCGGACGCGTCCGAGTGTGCGGCTTCACCCCGGCAGTGACATCGGTAAGAAGGTAGGTAAGATGGCCAGACTCCATAAGGCTTTTCTACTCCACCTACGCGGTCAACTGCCGTTTCTAGATTTAAGACTCCATCCCACTTTAAATCTCAAGATAGGCTTATGATCGAGGATCTCAGAGGCAGCGAGTCGTGGCGCATGTTCAGAATCATCAGCGAGTTCACCGAAGGCTTCGACAAGCTTTCCGATCTTCGCTTCGCCGTCTCGTTTTTCGGCTCCGCCCGCATCAAGCCGGGCAGCCCGTACTATCAAGCCGCACAGACCGTCGCCGAGGTGCTCGCCAGTCACGGCTATGCCATCATCAGCGGCGGCGGGCCGGGCATTATGGAGGCCGCCAATAAGGGCGCGCGTCTCAAGAAAGCGCGTTCGATAGGACTCAATATCCAATCAGGCGGCGAAGAGAAACCGAATTCGCATCAAAACCTGCGCTTAGAGTTTCGCTACTTTTTCGTGCGCAAACTCATGTTCGTGAAACATTCGATGGGCTATATCTGCTTTCCCGGCGGGTTCAACGTCCTGGACGAATTGTTCGAAGCGCTCAATCTGATGCAAACGCACAAAATCCATCCCATGCCGCTGGTCTTGTTCGGTTCGGATCATTGGAAGGGACTGATGGATTGGACCCATAATACGCTGCTCGCCAATCAACTGATCGACAAAGCCGATTTGAGACATGTCTCGATAACCGACGATCCACTCGAAGTCGTCGACATCATGAACAAACACCGCGAATGGAAGCTCAAAAAAATCGCTGAAGCGACATCCGCCGAATCTTCGGAACGTTAGCGGCAATCCCTTAACCGGCCTCACCGATCGATTTTTTGCGCTCGGACGAGATCGACCGAAAGACGGAAAGCTGATGGCGCCCAGCTGAAATCGGTCAAAGCACTGCCTATTTGGGAATCTAAGACTGTAGCACCGCGTCCAAGTCTCAATCGGAGGAGAGCGAGCATGACCCAGAAATACGTGTATGCCTTTCACGAGGGCGACGGCCGCGATAAGCAGCTTTTGGGCGGCAAGGGCGCCAATTTGTGCGAGATGACCCAAATCGGCCTCAACGTACCGCCGGGCTTTGTCATCACGACCGAAGCCTGTCTCGAATACCTGGAGAAAAAGAGCCTTCCCGATAGTCTCTTGGACGAAGTGCGCGACCACATCCAACGGCTGGAGGAAAAAACCGGCAAGCGGTTCGGCGGCGAGAACAATCCTCTTTTAGTCTCCGTACGGTCGGGCTCCGCAATGTCCATGCCCGGCATGATGGACACCATCCTCAATTTGGGTCTCAACCGAAAAACGCTGCGAGGACTCATTCGGCAGACCGGCAACGAGCGCTTCGGATATGACGCCTTCAGGCGCTTCATTCAGCTATTCGGCAAGATCGCCTTGGGCGTTCCGGACGCGCGGTTCGACGAAGTATTCGAGGACGTCAAACGAACCGCTGGCGTCAAGGCCGATATCGCATTGAGTGCGGAGCACCTGGAGGACATCAGCGAACGGTTTCTGAAGATCGTGAAGGATGAAACCGGCAAGCCGTTTCCGGAAGATGCCTTCGAACAACTGGAAATCGCCATCAAGGCGGTTTTCGGCTCCTGGATGGGCAAACGCGCGCTGGACTACCGCCGCGAGTTCCACATTACGCCGGAGATGGCCAACGGCACCGCCGTCAACGTGGTGACCATGGTGTTCGGCAATATGGGCAACGACTGCGCGACCGGCGTCGGCTTCACCCGCAATCCCGGCACCGGCGAAAACGAGCTATTCGGCGAGTATCTGGTCAACGCTCAGGGCGAAGACGTGGTGGCCGGCATCCGCACGCCGAAACCGGTGCACGAGATGAAACAGGAGATGCCGGAACAATATCGTCAGCTCGTCGAATTGCGCGACACGCTCGAAGCGCATTATCGCGAAGTGCAGGACTTCGAATATACCATCGAAAAGGGCGTTCTCTACTGCCTGCAAACCCGAAACGGCAAGATGAACGCCACGGCCATGGTGAGAACCTCGGTGGACATGTACCACGAGGGGCTGATCGGCAAGGAGCAAGCCTTGCTGCGGGTGAACCCCACCCACCTCGAACAGCTTCTGCATCCCCGCCTCGATCCGAGCCATACGGAAAAACCCGTGGCCCAGGGCTTGCCGGCCTCGCCCGGTGCCGCCAGCGGCCGCTGCGTGTTCGACGCCGATCAGGCCGAAATCCAGGGACGAGCCGGCGAAAAGGTCATTCTGGTGCGGGAAGAAACCAAACCGGAAGACATTCACGGCTTCTTCGCCTCACAAGGCGTTTTGACCAGCCGCGGCGGCAAGACCTCGCACGCGGCGGTGGTGGCCCGGGGCATGGGCAAGGCCTGTGTCGCGGGCGCCGAAGGCATTCGGGTGGACAGCCGGGCGCGATTGGCCCGGGTCGGCGACATCACCTTGCGCGAAGGCGATGTCATCACCATCGACGGCAGCACCGGCAATGTTTATTTGGGAGAAATCCCGACCATTGCGCCCAAATTTTCGGATGAGCTGAAAACGCTGCTGTCCTGGGCCGACGAGGCCGCCCGGCTCAAGGTTTTGGCCAACGCCGACACGCCCGAGAGCGCCGCCCTCGCGCTGGAACACGGCGCCATGGGCATCGGTCTCTGCCGTACGGAACGCATGTTCAATGCCAGCGAGCGCCTTCCTCTCGTCGTCGAGATGATCCTCGCCCACACTATCGATGAGCGGCAAGCCGCCCTGGATAAACTGCTGCCTATCCAGCGCGACGACTTCAAAGCACTGCTCAAGATCGTGGCGCCGCGGCCGGTCATTGTGCGGCTGCTCGATCCGCCGATGCACGAGTTCCTGCCGAGCGAGCATCAATTGCTCGACGAAATCGAGGCTCTGAAGGAATACCGGTTGGCGGTCAAAGGACGCAGCACCGCCCTGAGCACATTGAATGCGCCTTATACCGCGAACGATTTGAGCGAAGACCTGGTCAACAGCGTCATCGCCAAAAAGGAACAGATGCTGCGTAAAGTGCGGGAGTTGCACGAGGTCAATCCCATGCTGGGCCATCGCGGCGTTCGCCTCGGCATCACCTACCCCGAAATTTACGAGATGCAGATCCGCGCCATTCTGGAAGCCACCGCGCAATGCGTGAAAGAAGGCGTACCCGTCAATCCCGAGATCATGGTCCCGCAAGTCATCACCGCTCAGGAACTGAAACACGTCAAAGCCAGAGTGGACAAAATCCACCGAGACATCGAGACGGAGTTCGATGTGGAGCTGGCATTCAAGTTCGGGAGCATGGTGGAAACCGTCCGCGCCTGCATGCGCGCCCAAGACTTGGCAGGAATCGCCGAGTTCTTTTCCTTCGGCACCAACGATCTGACCCAGGCGACATTTTCCTTCTCCCGCGAGGACGCCGAGAACAAGTTCCTGCCGCTTTATACCGAATACGGCATTCTGCAGGACAACCCGTTCGAAGTGCTGGACATCAAAGGCGTCGGCGCGTTGATGCAAATGACGGTGGAGTGGGGCCGAAAGACCAATCCGCAACTCGAGGTCGGCATCTGCGGCGAACAGGGCGGCCATCCCTCCTCCATCCGGTTTTGCCACGCCATCGGGCTGGACTACGTGTCCTGCTCGCCTCATCGCGTACCTATCGCCCGGCTCGCGGCGGCACATGCGCAATTGCTGGAACGCCAGTAGTTTTCTCCCGTTAAGCTCGCTTTAGCCAACGATTCTGCGGCAGCTGAACTGTGTTATGCTGGGCGCGACCAATTCGCGCCCGTCCCGGCGAGATATTTAAAACCGAACCTTTGTCTTCACCAGAAAAATTACAGAGGACCCACGCATGGAAAAACCGTTCATCCTGCACATGTTCACCTCGGAAAAGAACCTCAGCCCGTTCGACGTCAATATGGCTTTGGACGCCGGCTGGACTTCCGCTATTCCGTATCTCAATGTCGAACTGGGCGAAGTCACCGCCCTGGTGCAGGATGCGATTTTCTCCAGAAGCCCGAGCGGTGTGAAAAGGACCGGTATTTTCATCGGCGGGCGCGATGTAAAAACGGCCATGGATATGCTCCGCACTGCTAAAAAATCCATGGTTCCGCCCTTTGTGATCTCCGCGTTTGCCGATCCGAGCGGTGCTTTCACCACGGCTGCCGCCATGGTCGCCATGGTGGAGAGGGAACTCGAAAAGCGCCATCAGACGAGCTTGCAGGGCAAGAATGTACTCGCCCTGGGAGGCACCGGACCGGTCGGACAGATCGCTGCCGTATTGGCCGCCAAAGCCGGAGCCAACGTAAAAATCATCGGTCGTCAGTTGGAAAGGGCTCAGAAGATCGCGGAGCTATGCAATGCCGAATTCGGTGACGGTCAAACCAACATTCAAGGCGACGCCGACGCCAACAAACCGGACCTGATCAAAACTGCCGATGTGGTATTCGCTACCGCCGCTGCCGGAATCGAGGTGCTGAGTGCGGAATTGGTCGCCTCTGCCCCACAACTCAAAGTCGCCGCCGATGTCAATGCGGTTCCGCCATCCGGAATCGCCGGTCTCGGCCCTCACCACAAAGGCACCGAAATCGAGGGCTCTCAGAGCGGCGCCGTCGGTGTAGGCGCTTTGGCTATCGGTAACATCAAATACCAGACGCAACATAAGTTGCTGAATAAAATGCGCAATCAGCAACGCCAGTCGGATAAGGCGGTTTTTCTCGATTACAACGACGCTTTCGAAATGGCCCGGGAGTCCGCCAAGAAGCTTTAGAGCTCCAAAGCAGAAATTCATTAATATGCTATTTCTTACTGTGGACTTAATGGTCACACATTAATCGGCCATTGTTCAGTTGGTAATTAATTTTTGCTCCTGCTGGCTAGGGACAGCCATCGGGGAAAATTACCGAATCCTCGGGTATTTAATTATCAATAAAAACAATAATAGTTAAGCACCAGCCAAGAGAAGCATAATAATGAATACTAATACTGCCGAAGTAATTAAAATCCTGGATACCGACAATGATCGAACCATTAAGGAGATGGTGGACAAAAGTTACACGCGGTGCCGTCTTACAGGGACTTTTATAGACGATTTCTATGATGCTTTTGTTGCGACATCGCCCAAGATCGCGGAACGGTTCCGCAAAACCGACTGGGAAACTCAGAAGCGAATGCTGGACCATGGTATCAGGCATTTGATTCTGTTCTTTCATGAACCCAGCCCGGTCACGGCGGAAAAGATGATTCAGCTCGGTGAATCCCATTCCAGAAACAGGCTTAATATAGAACCGGAACTTTACGACTTTTGGGTTTCTGCCCTGCTATCGACCGTGGCCGAAAGCGATCCCAAATTCAACCCCGAACTCGAAAAAGCGTGGAGAACAGTTGTCGAGCGCGGCATTTCCGTCATGAAATCCATGCACGACGAATAACCTCTAGCCAAATATCTTTTTATTGAAGAAGTAGAGAAACCGAAACATGTCCAAACGCAGTGTTTTATACATGCTCGATCCGATGCCCCATAACAGCCCATTTGATATCAATATGGCGGTTGATGCGGATTTCGACATGATTATTCCGCTCAACAACGTAAAGCTGGAGGAAATCAACGGCCTTACTCAAGACGCCATCTTTTCGCGCGGGCCGGAAGGCGTAAAAAGAACGGGCATGTTTATCGGCGGACGCGACATCGGTTTGGCGGTGAGCATGTTGGAAGCTACCCAAAAAGCCATGGTGCCGCCTTTCCAGTTTTCCGTCCTGGCCGACCCCAGCGGAGGTTTCACTACGGCGGCGGCTTTGGTTGCGGTGGCTGAAAAACAGCTTAAGGAAAAACACGGCATGGAGTTGAAAGGATGCAATGCCGTCGTATTCGGTGGCACCGGACCGGTGGGCATAGCCACCGGAGTTATTGCCGCTTTGTGCGGAGCGGAAACGACGATCGTCGATCATGCTTCGCTCGATAACGCGCTGGAAAAAGCCGATACCTACGGGCGCCTGTTTGAAACCCAATTGGAAGGTACTTGTGCGGCATCCGAGGCCGATAAAGCCCATTTGCTTCACAAGGCGGATATTGTGTTCTGCACGGCTAAAGCCGGAGTGCAGGTTCTAAAAGCCAGTGCCTTGGCGGAAGCGTATCAGCTCAAGGTCGCGGCGGATGTGAACGCGGTTCCGCCATTGGGTATCGAAGGCGTCAAGCGGACGGATTTGGGCGCTCCGCTCAAACATGCCGTCAATTCGGCGGGTGCCGTCGGCATCGGTGCATTGGCGGTTGGCGACTATAAATACAAGCTGCAACTGCAGTTGCTCCGTTCGCTCCTTACCCAGGACGAACCGGTGTTTTACGATTTCCGCGAAGCGTTCAAGATCGCGCGGACCATGGTTTGATAGCCGACTTCTCGCCTTTCCGAGAGTTCGGCGAAACACGAAAGGGATGCCTGGCGGCATCCCTTTTTTCGATCAAGACTTGAAGATTATCGAATCTTACTCGACATTCGTTTTAACTCTTCGAGCGTCAACGATCGAAACAACTGAAACGACACCGGGCTTGTGTTGCAAAGGTCCCGCGCCTGGGGCGATTGGATGAACCAGGTCACGTTTACGGCGGTCTATTCGATATTGGACGGCAACCGACTTCCGCCGGGCTTCTCTCACGTCTCACGCCAAATGATTCTCCGAGGCTCATGAAAATCTATAACCTTTTCCCGCGGCTTGCGGGGCCTTTAACTCGATGGAAGCCGCATCTGGAAAGAGCGGCAGATATGGGATTCAACTGGATCTTCGTAAATCCCGTTCAAAAGCTCGGACGCTCCCGCAGCCTTTATTCCATCAAAGACTATTTTCAAATCGATCCGTGGTTGCTGAATGCCCGCTCTTCCAAATCTCCGGAGGAACAGCTGCGCGAGGTCGTGAGCCAAGCCGAGAGTCTCGGACTCGGCATGATCGTCGATTTGGTCATCAATCATTGCGCCTACGATTCCGCTTTGCTCAAACAGCATCCCGAGTGGTTCGTCAAAGAAGGCAAACGCATCGCCCATCCATTCTGCATGCACGATGGAGAAAAGGTCGTCTGGCGCGATCTTGCCCAATTCGATCATCAGCATACGTCCGACGCGGAAGGTTTGTACCGATATTGCCGCGAAATCGTCGAATACCTGATCGGCTTGGGCTTTAAAGGACTACGCTGCGATGCGGCTTATCAATTGCCCAGCCGTTTCTGGGCGCGGCTCATCGAAGAAACCAAACGGGCCCATCCGGAAACCGTATTTCTCGCCGAAACCTTGGGCTGTAGCGCCGACCAGACCCGAGAAACCGCGCAAGCCGGCTTCGACTTCATCTTCAACAGCTCGAAATGGTGGGATTTTTCCGCTTCCTGGCTTTTGGAGCAGTATCAACTCACGCGAGACATCGTGCCGTCCATCAGCTTCCCTGAAAGCCACGATACGCCACGCGCATTCGCCGAATTCCAGCAAAATGCCGACGCGGTCAAACAGCGTTATTTCTTCGCGGCCTTATTTTCCGCCGGCGTGATGATACCGATGGGGTTCGAATTCGGCTTCCAAAAGCCGCTCCACGTCGTCGAGACCACACCTGACGACTGGGAAAACACCAACATCGATTTGACCGGTTACGTCAAACAGATCAATCGAATCAAAAGCCAGCATCCAGTGCTTTCTGAGGAGAGCATCACACAACTGCTCGCCCATTCCAATCCGGAGATCTTGCTGATGCGGAAAGCCGCCAGTCGGAAACGCAACGAAGCGTTGATTATCCTGAACAAAGATTCCTGGAATCGGCAAAACTTCTTCTCCGACAATCTGTACCAGCTTGTCCAAAGCGAACCCCCGCTGTTCGATGTTTCCCCGGAATGGCCCTTGGACTACTTGCCGACGCCGTTCCAGTTTGAATTGACGCCGGGAATGGGGCGGGTATTGGTAACGCAATAATCCCCGATCCCTCATCCGAGTGCATCACTGCCTGTCTTTGCTCCGATTCCGGAGCCAATAAGCCACCCGAGTAAATAGGCTAACTTCTAACTTGAGCTGACATGGCGTTTTTTTCGGAACACTGGATCGCTTAAACTAGCCCTTTCGAGTTCATGTTAGGCAACCGGACGCAACCTCATGACCCAAAAGACCCCGCCTCGAGATACTAAAATAATCGTTCCCGAGTCTCAGAAAGAAGGGAAGCCGGGAAAGGCCGTGGAAAGGCCAGCGATAAAAGACGAGTCACCCAGTAAAGCCACTCGATCAAAAGCCAAAGACGTACGTTCCTCATCGGAGACGTCGCCGAGCTCCGTAGCCTCCTCCAAAAAATCCGAGGCTCCGGCGGCTCAGAAAAGAGTTAACAGGCCGAAGCAAGATATCGCCCCTGCCCCGGCAGTCATAGCTGCGGGGGAGACATCGGCTGAAAAGATTACGTCTACCGTTCCGGGAAAACGGCTGGAAAACGAACCTGAAAACAAATCGCCTAGTACGAGGATCGATCGGGTGAATGAGAAAAACCGGAACGACCTCGTTTCAGCCGAGCCCGCGGAAACGGAGATGCCGCTGCGAGATCTTGAGAAATCGGCAAGCACTGAAGAGCCACATTCTGCTCCGATCGCCGACACCGACATGCCGCTAATACCGGAGCCAGTAATTTCTGAACGAGCAGAAAACGTAGAACGAATGCCTTCGGAGACAAGCAGCGCCACTCCCATACCGGAGCCCGTGCCATACGATTCGAAACCGTTGGAAAAGTCGGAGGACTTACCCGAACCGGAGTCCGTGTCACTGGAACTGGAACCGGCACCGCCACCGATAGTTCCGGCCGAGCCCGAGCCCGTTGCCCAGGCCCAGCATCATGTCTCGACGACCCCCTCGATGTTTATCGTTCAAATCACCCCCGAACTCGCACCGGTCGCCAAAGTCGGCGGCCTCGCCGATGTCGTGTTCGGACTCAGCAACGAATTGGAGATCCGCGGCAATCACGTCGAAATCATTTTGCCCAAATACGATTGCTTGCGTTACGACCACATCTGGGGCCTGTGCGAAACCTATGGCGACTTATGGGTGCCCTGGTACGGCGGCGCCATTCACTGCACCGTCTATTTCGGATTCGTGCACGGCCGCAAGTGCTTCTTCATCGAGCCGCATTCCAGCGACAATTTCTTCAACCGCGGCTGCATCTACGGCTTCAATGACGATGTTTTGCGCTTCGCTTTCTTCACCCGGGCAGCCATGGAATTCCTTTGGAAATCCGGCAAGAATCCCGACGTCATCCATTGCCATGACTGGCAGACAGCCCTGGTGCCGGTGTTTCTGTTCGAGATCTATAAATTCCTCGGGATGACGCACCCACGGGTGTGCTTCACCATCCACAATTTCAAACACCAGGGGGTCACCGGCGCGCAAGTGCTTCACGCGACCGGGCTCAACCGGCCCGAATACTATTTCCATTACGACCGGCTGCGGGACAACTTCAATCCGCATGCACTCAACCTCATGAAAGCCGGGGTGGTCTATGCCAACTTCGTCACCACCGTTTCGCCGCGCCACGCCAGCGAAGCCAAGGACCAGGGCCAGGGCTTCGGCCTCGAGCCCACGCTGCACATTCATCACGTGAAATACGGTGGCGTTGTCAACGGCATCGATTACAACGTGTGGAACCCGGAAATCGATCACTATATTCCCCACCGCTACGACGTCGACACTATCGAAGAAAAATACAAGAACAAAAAGGCGCTGAGAGACCGCTTGATGCTTGCCGACAACGAAAAACCCATCGTCGCCTTCGTCGGTCGGCTGGATCCTCAGAAGGGGCTGGAACTCATCCGCCACGCCATTTTTTATACGCTGCACCGGCGCGGTCAGTTCGTGCTACTGGGCTCCAGCCCGGACGGACAGATCAACAGCTATTTCTGGAGCCTGAAACATCAGCTGAACGATAATCCCGATTGCCACATCGAAATCGGGTTCAACGAGGAACTGTCGCACCTCATCTATGCCGGCGCGGACATCATCCTGGTGCCGAGCCAGTTCGAACCCTGCGGCCTGACCCAGCTGATTGCCATGCGCTACGGCACGGTGCCCGTGGTGCGGGAGGTGGGCGGCCTGGCGGACACGGTATTCGACAAGGATTATTCGTACAAGCCGCTGCACGAGCGCAACGGCTATGTGTTCAGAGATTACGACTATAGCGGGCTGGAATCGGCGCTGGGACGGGCGTTGAGCTGCTATTACGACTATCCCGAACACTTCCGGGACCTGATGAAAAACGCCATGCGTTACGATTTCTCATGGAAGAACCCAGGGCAGGATTACCTCAATATCTACGACCTCGTCCGTGAGAAATAAGACTCGCGTTACAGAGCCTGACCTATCAATTCAAGATTGCGCGAGCTTGAGCGGCTTGATCAATACCTTGGAGGCGCGTTGAGGGTTATAAGAGGTCCGGCGCGCCTCGGGCAAATCGGCGGTGCTCGCCGGTTCGAAACCGCGTTCCCGGAACCAGTGTGCCGTTTGGGTGGTCAGCGCGAATAGTCGTTCCACGTGCAGGGAACGGGCTTTTGCCTCCAGATGCTCGAGTAACCGCTCGCCGCGCTTTTCGCCACGGTAGTCGTTGTGAAGCGCGAGGCAGGCCAACTCTCCCATTCTTTCTTCTTGAAACACGTGCAACGCGGCGCAGCCGATGATCAGACCGTCGCGCTCGATCACCACGAAATCGCCGATATCGGTTTCCAGCCGCTCGCGGGAACGCGGCACCAGTATGCCGGCTTGCTCAAGCGGTGCGATAAGATCGAGTACTCCCGCGACGTCCTGAACCTTGGCGGGGCGCATAGTTTCAAAGGGTGTTCGGCTGACGAGCGTTCCGATGCCGTCTCGGGTGAACAATTCGAGCAGCACGGCGCCATCGATATGTCGGTCGAGCAGATGAGTGCGTTGAACGCCCTCGCGACACGCTTTGATGGCGGCCTTAAGATGCGGAACGACCTCTTTGTTGGCTAAAGCGCTTTCGTCTTTCAGCAAATCCTCGGCCTCTCCGGTCGTAAGCTGTCGTATCAGCTTGCCGTCGAAGCTGGAGATGCAGTCTTGTTCGGTCAACAGCAGCAGCTTGTCGGCCCTGAGGGCGATGGCGGCCGAAGTGGCTACCTGTTCGGCATTAAGATTGAACACCTCGCCGGTGGGCGAGTAACCAATCGCGGAAAGCAACACGATGTCGCCCCGGTCCAATGCTCCGCGAATCCCGTCGACATCAATGCGCCTGACTTCACCGGTGTGCTGGAAATCCACGCCCTCTCGGACCCCCACCGGCTTGGCCGCAACGAAATTGCCGGAGGCCACCCGGATGCGCGCCCCGGCCATCGGTGAATTGGCGAGCCCTTGTGATAATAAGGCTTCGATCTCCACCCGAACCGTTCCCGCAGCTTCCTTTACACATTCGAGCGCTGTTTTATCGGTGATGCGAAGCCCCTGATGATAATGCGCCTCCACGCCACGGGATTTCAGACGAGCATCGATCTGTGGGCGGATTCCGTGTACCAGAACCAAGCGCACGCCCAAGCCGTTGAGCATGGCGAAATCGTGAATCGCATTGGGGAATCCGCTATCGGCCACAGCCTCCCCGCCGAAGGACACGACGAAGGTTCTGCCCCTATGGGCGTGGATGTAAGGCGAAGAATCGCGAAACCAGCGGACGAAAGCTTCGGGGGAAGTCGGCAGAGGCATGTTCCGTTTAGGCCGCAGGCCGGATGCAAAACCGTTCGATCAATCGGCTCAAGATCTCGCTCCCCGAGCGGATATGTTCGAACGGAAGATACTCGTCGGGTTGATGAGCCTGTTCGATATGGCCCGGCCCCATAACAACGGTTTGTAGCCCGAGCCGGCTCAGAAACGGTGCCTCGGTGCCGAATGCGACAGCGCCGGAACCGTAGCCGCTCAGTTCTTCGCAGCAGCGGACGATTTCCCCATTGGCGTCGCTCTCGAACGGCGGCAATCCCTCGAACATGCGGCGGATTTCCAGGGAAAGCCCATTGGCTTGGGCCAATACGGGTTCGAGGCGCTTTACCAGTTTATGGTGCAAATCCTCGAGCTCCATTCCCGGCAACGGGCGGATGTCGATCTGGGTTTCGCAGTGGGCGCAAATGCGGTTGGGATTGTCTCCGCCATGGATCGAACCAAGATTCAGCGTCGGATAATCGACTTTGAATGCTGGATTGCGGTACTGAGCCCTAAGTTCGGCCCGGAAAGCCAGTAATTCCGACAGGACGGCGTGCATGCCCTCGATCGCATTCGCTCCCAAGGACGGATCGCTCGAATGCCCGGCCTTTCCCCTCACCACGAGGGACTCGAGCATCACGCCTTTATGCATGCGGATCGGCTTGAGGCCGGTCGGCTCGCCGATGACGGCGTAACGTCCGAGTTTCACGTTATCGGCTACCAGGGATTTGACTCCGGACATCGAGCTTTCTTCATCGGCGGTGGCGAGAATCACCAAGGGATGTCGCAAGCTCTTGGCTTCAAAGCGGCTTGCCGCCTCCAGCGCCAACGCGAAAAAAGACTTCATGTCGGCGCTGCCCAAGCCGTAAATACGGCCGTCTCTCTCTACGGCTTTGAAAGGGTCCGAGGACCATAACTCGGGGTCGCAAGGAACGGTGTCGGTATGGCCTGACAGCACCAGGCCGGTGGGATCCTCGCGGCTACCCAGTGTCGCGATCAGATTGGCTTTGCGATCTCCGATCGCGCGGATTTCAACCGAAAAGCCTAAAGCGTCCAGCCACTCGGCTAAGAGATTGATAACCGGCAAATTGCTTTGGTCATAACGGGGATCGGTACAACTGACCGAGGGGCGCTCGATGAGCGCCCCGATCATTTCGAGCGTTTCCGGAATAGCCTGGGACACGGCCTTAGATGTCCTCCAGATTCATATCGGTCACCGCGCCTTGGGAGGCGGACGATACGAGCTTCGCGTATTTGGCGAGCACGCCTTTGGTGTAACGCGGCTTGGGCTGGCGCCATGATGCGAGTCGCGAGCGGATTTCATCCTCGCCGAGGTGCAAAGTCATTTCGCGACGCTCGGCATCGATGGTAATGGTATCGCCGTTCTGAACGATCGCCAGAGGGCCGCCGGCGTAGGCTTCGGGGGTAATGTGACCGACGACGAACCCGTGGGTGCCGCCGGAGAAACGCCCGTCGGTAATGAGCGCCACATCTTTGGCCAAGCCCTTCCCCATGACGGCGGAGGTGGGCGAAAGCATCTCGCGCATGCCGGGACCGCCTTTAGGTCCTTCGTAGCGTATGACGATCACATCGCCCTTTTGGACCGTCCCATCCAGAATCGCCTTGAGCGCCAACTCTTCGCAATCGAATACCCGGGCCTGCCCTGTGAAGGAAAGCCCTTCCTTCCCGGTAATCTTCGCAACGGCGCCCTCGGGCGCAAGATTGCCTTTCAGAACCACCAAATGGCTGTCCTTTTTGATCGGGTTGTCCAGGGACCGTATCATCTCCTGTCCTTCCGGATAAGGCCGTACATCGGCCAAGTTCTCGGCCAGCGTCTTGCCGGTAACGGTGAGACAATCGCCGTGCAGGAGTCCAGCCTCCAGCAACATCTTCATCAAAGGTAAGATGCCGCCGATCTCGATCAGTTCCGCCATGGCGTAGCGTCCGCTCGGCTTGAGGTCGGCCAGCATCGGTACTTTCTTGCCGATGCGAGTGAAGTCGTCGAGCGACAAATCGACGCCGCAGGCATTGGCCATCGCCAACAGATGCAATACTGCATTGGTAGATCCGCCCAGAGCGATGACGACGGTAATGGCGTTCTCGAAGGCCGGCTTGGTCATGATATCGCGAGGACGGATACCGAGTTCCAGGAGTTTGAGCACCTGCTGACCGGCCCTGACACAATCGGATTGCTTATCCGGAGAAACCGCCGCCTGAGCCGAACTGCCGGGAAGACTCATGCCCAGCGCTTCGATGGCCGAAGCCATGGTATTGGCGGTGTACATGCCGCCGCACGAGCCCGCACCGGGAATGGCCTTGGCCTCGATTTCTTTCAATTGCGCATCGTCGATCTTGTCATTGGCGCGGGCGCCGACCGCCTCGAATACGGATACGACGTCGAGCTTCTTCTCGCCGAGACAGCCGGGCAGAATGGTGCCGCCGTAGACGAATACGGCGGGACGATTGAGACGCGCCAAAGCCATCATGCAACCCGGCATGTTCTTGTCGCAGCCGCCGATGGCCACGACACCGTCAAAGCCTTGGCAACCTACGACTGTCTCGATGGAGTCGGCGATGACTTCTCGGGACACCAGCGAGTACTTCATGCCCTCGGTGCCCATCGAGATGCCGTCCGAAATGGTAATGGTGTTGAAGATCACGGCCTTGCCGCCATTTTGATCCACACCGCGCGCCGCATCGTCCGCCAGACGGTTGATGTGCATATTGCAAGGGGTCACCATGCTCCAGGTGGACGCGATGCCGATTTGGGGTTTCTTGAAATCGTCATCGGTGAAGCCGACCGCATGCAGCATGGCACGGCTCGGCGCCCGTTCCATACCGTCTACAACCTGGGATGAAAAGGAACGGGTTTCTTTATCGCTCATCAATAATCTCCAAAACAGGACTGAGCCGATTTACGGCCTATAAAAGGAAACAAATGGATTTGGGGGCTTAGGTGATGAACTGCCAAGACTAATCAAAAGAATCAAGCGTTCCGGGCGAATATCAATCAACTCACTAGCTAGATTTGCTCGCTTTGACGATCCAAAGCGGTAAAGTCGAATTCATAACGGGCGCTAGAATGATGAGCCCCAACCGTTTTTCTTGCGCCAGCTCATGCGCGGCAGAACCACTCCGAGCACGATGCCTCCGAAGAGCACTCCGGCACCGATCATAAACCAATTTTGACGATGGTCGGCTTCCAAAGCTTGTTTCTCCCGGCGAAGAGTATCCATTTCCCGTTCAAGATTGATAACGCTCTCCCGCAGACTGTCACGTTCGGCTTGAATTTGGAGCACGTTGGCAGAGGCTTGACGGATCGCGATAAGCTCGGTGTTCAGGCGGGCAGCTTCGGTTTGAAGTTGTTGGGCTGTCTTGTCGGTACTTTGCTTGCCTGACGCTATGGTAGCCAGTTCACTTTTCAGCCGTTTGTTTTCTTCCAGTGCCGCATCGAGTTTCTTCGCCATTTCGTCGAGTTGGTTGAGCGCAACAGGCTGTTCAGAAAGGTACCGAGTAAGTATCCAGCCCTCCTCGCCACTCCCCAACCGCACGAACGAATAACCTGTCTCAGGATTTTGCTCGAGCACACTCACTTCTGTGCCGGAGGGCACCGCCTTTACGATCTTATGCTGCAGACTCTGGCCTCTGCGCATTTGGACCTCTAATTTGTCGGTGACATAGGCCTTCTCTGCAGCGTGAACCATAAAAGGAGCACAAAGAACGAGCACGAAGAGAATCATTCTTAATGTATTTTTTTGCATTGGCTGAGCCATTTTTACATTCTATCAATAATAAAGGACAGGATTTAATTCCACGTCGCGACCAAGCCTCGCACGCAAAGCTATGGCACAGAAGAACGCGCTCGCCACAACGAGCCGACCTGAAGCCTTCTCTCCCGGCCGACGCATATTTTGAGATCGAGAAAAACGCTGCCCCCCTTGCTTCTCCACCGCCTTGGTTGCCGCACTACAGTCCTTTGAGTAAGAGTTCGGCTTTATCCCGTTCAGCAAAGCTTTTCTGTTCCTTCAATAGACGCTCCAGTTCCGTGCGTGCCTCATCTTTTCGACCCAACCTAGCCAAAGCCTCGGCCAAGTGAATGCGAATCTGTGCCAGATGCGGCGCATGCACGGCAGCATCTTGCAATAAGTTCAGTCCTTTCTCCTGTTTTCCGTTCTGCACGAAAATCCAACCGACCGTATCCATGACTTCCGGACGGTTGTCGGACGCCGTAAGCAGTTTTTCGGCCAAGGGCAGCGCTTTATCACTGCCCAATTCCTGATACAACCAGGCCAAATTGTTTTGAACAACCGTACTGTCCGGCTTCAGGTTCTGAACTTTCTCGTAAGCCTCTGCTGCCGCCTTGAATCTGCCGGCTTCCTGATGCGCCATCGCCAGCATCATCCACGAGTCAACGTCGTCTTTAGACGATTGCAGCCACTGAACTAGGCCGTCGAAAGCGGCTTTGTCCTGGCCCAAGGCATCGTGCGTCTGAAACAAACGGCGAGCCAAGATCGAACTCGGCGCTGCTTGGAAAGCCTTTTCATAAGCCGGAAGTGCTTCCTTGAACCCCTTCTGAACAAACTGCACATCGCCTTCCAATTGAAAGCCCACAGGTGATTTCGGATGTTTGGCCTTGATGTCTTCCGCTATTTTCAGTGCCTCGCTATATTTTTTGTCCTGAAGATTTAACTCCGCTTGGGCTAAAAGAGCAGGCAAATAATCGGGAGCCTGTTTCAAAGCACCTTCCCATTCGGCTTTAGCTGCTTGCTTTTCGCCCGTCTTATAAAGAGCTTGGGCAAGCTGATGACGATACTCCGGATTATTGGGGACCTTGCTCACCAACTTCTTGAATGTGGCAAGGGCACTGGCCCCTTGTTCATTAGAGAGCTGAGCCAAACCTAGACTTTGAAGCGCCAGCGGCTGATCGGGATTATTGGCCTCGGCATCGCGAGCGACCTCCAACGCTTGCAAAGGCTTACCTTGTGCCAGGAAGTATCGGGACAGCATCAGCGATGGCTGCAACGCCTTGGGATTTTTTTCGCGCGCGTCCTTGAGATATTTCTCCATCTTTCCATAATCCTTGCGCATTTCAGCAATCTGAGCCAGACCGATGAGCGCCGCCAAGTTCTTCGGATCGCGCTGAAGAATCTGCTCGTAGCGCTGAGCCGCCGCATCGGAGTCGTTGCGGCTGAGCTCAAGCTTGGCCAAATTGAGCGCGGCGGTCGCATAATCGGGCTTGAGCTTCAGAGCCGCGGTCCAGTGCTCGCGCGCCTTGTCCGCATCACCCTTGGACATATAGGCAGCCCCGAGCAAATTGTCCGGCATGGGGTCGCCCGGCATTTTGCTCTTCATTTTCTGGGCTGCCTCGATCGCCTCGTCCGGCTTTTTCTGCTGGATTAAGGCAAGGACTAGCATCACATCCGCTTGCAGCAGGTTCCGATCCAGGTCGATGGCGGATTTGAGATCGTCCACCGCCTGCTCCATTTGCCCGGACGCAATGCGCCCCAGAGCCAGTTGCGCCTTGACCGACGCCTCATTGGGCGCGAGTTCGGCGGCTCGGCTCAGATATTCCGTACCTGAGTCGTATTGCTTGTTTTGAAGGTAAGCACTGCCGAGGAGAGCGAGAAACTGAGGGTCGTTAGCTGTCTGCTCTTCGACATTTTTCAAAAGTTCTACGGCTTCATGAGCTCGCCCCAACTTCATCCGTGTCGCAGCCAGCAGCTTCGCCGCGGGTACATGTTTGGGAAAGGCGCCGAGATATTGAGAGAGATTGTTTTCCGCGGACTCGTATTTCCCCTGTTGATAAGCAATCGTGCCTAAAAGCAGTCTGCTGGGTGGATGATTCGGAAGAGCATTGGTTATTTTGACGAGCGCATCTTCAGCCTCTTGAAACGCTTTCTTCTGAAACGCGATAACCGCATGAAGATACAATGCCAGCGGCATGTCCCCCGCCGATTTTCGAACCTCATCGACGTCTTTTTGCGCCTCTTCCGCTCTACCGGAGGCGAGATAAACCGCAGCTCGCCCAAGCCGGGCCCGCGCATTGAAAGGCTGAATATCGAGTGCCGTAGTGAAAGCATCGGCCGCACCGTTCAAATCGCCATCCAGTCGCTTGGTTTCTCCCAAAATCATCCATGCGCTCACGTTTTTGGAATCCTTGGCTACAGACTGATTGGCGTATTCGATCGCCTTCTTGTATTGCTTTTGTTGCACCTCCAGCATGGCGAGCCCCAACAAGGCATCGCTTGCAGTCGAATCAAGCTTCAGAGCGGCGGCAAAGCTTTCCTTAGCCTGATCCGACTCTCTCAGGGCAATTTGGGCCAATCCACGAATGCCGTAAACTTGAGCGCGGATCGTATCGCTTAAACCGTCTTCCGGCTTGATCTGATCCAGAACGGCTTTCGGCTTGTCCTGCAACAGGTACGCTTGCGCCAGGGGCATAATCCATCTTTCCCCAGGGGCTCCCAGCTCTCGGGCCTTTTCCAGCTCCTTAGCTGCCGATAGGCCATCGCCTAACTTTAGATAGGACTCCCCGATCAGCACGCGCGCATCGGCATTTTCAGGGTCACTCTGAAGCAAGTTCTTCAGTTGAATGACTGCTGCCTTAATCTCGCCCTTTTGAACGTAATCCTGAGCCTGCTTGAGCAGGTTCTCTTCGGCTCTCGCCCAATCATGGCTAATGATCGACATAAGCAAGATAAGCACCTGAGGCGTGCGGGCCATGTCAGCCTCCTAAATTTTAAGATTGAATTTGCTCAAGAGCGCATAGAGCGTCGGGCGTGTAATCTCGAGGATCTCCGCCGCTTTGGTGACATTTTCGCCGGCTTCGCTCAGTGCGGCGCAAATGGCTTGGCGTTCGGCCATGTCGCGAGCTTCCCGTAAACTCCATAACCGCCGTTTGAATTCACCCGGCGCAAGCTCCATGTCCCTGGCATCGATGAGAGGCCCCGAGGCCATCACGACGGCTCTTTTGACTTTATGCTCCAACTCCCGAACATTTCCCGGCCAGTGATAGGCCTCCATGGCGGCCAATGCGCCGTCACTGAAACCAAGGATGTCTGCACGGCGCATTTGCTGCGCAAATTTGTCCAGGAAAGCACGTGCCAAAACCGCGACATCTCCGGTTCTTTCCCGGAGCGGCGGGATATTGATGATCATTTCGTTGATGCGAAAATAAAGATCCTCTCTAAACCTTCCTTCGCTGATCAGCTTTGAAAGATTTTGGTGAGTCGCGCAAATCAAACGCACATCGACTTTGATCGGCTGTCGTCCTCCCACGCGCTCGACAATCCGTTCCTGAAGAACGCGCAATAGCTTCGGCTGTAGTGAAAGTGGAATGTCGCCAATTTCATCGAGAAAGAAGGTTCCGCCGTCGGCTAACTCAAACTTGCCCTTGGTTTGTTGCGTCGCGCCGGTATACGCCCCTTTTTCGAAACCGAACAGTTCGCTTTCCAATAAACTATCCGGAATAGCCGCCGCATTGACAGCAATAAAAGGCTTTTTCGAACGAGGGCTTAACGCATGAAGTGCACGCGCAAGTACCTCTTTACCGGTACCACTCTCACCTAACAGCAGCACAGTGATGTCGGTCGGCGCCAAGCGCTCGACCATACGACATACTTCGTGCATCTCGGGGCTAGCCGCGATGACGCCCTCTAACGGGTTGATGATGTGCATCCGCTGAAATTGCCGGTTTTCTTCCTCAAGGCTATAAAGACGGAATGCCCGCTCCACTACAAAAGACAAAATTTCCGGATCTATCGGCTTTTGATAGAAGTCGTAAGCACCAAGTCCGATGGACTTGACTGGATTAATTTGATCGTCGTTACCGGTGATGACTATAACTTTGGTTGTCGGCGCGATGGATAGAATGTCGCCAAGTACTGCGAAACCTTCACTCACTCCACCGGGATCTGGCGGCAATCCGAGATCGAGCGTAACTACTGCCGGTTGATTACGCTTGACCGCTGCGATTGCGGATTCCCGGTCATCTGCCGTCAGAACCTTGTATTGCTCGAAATTCCAGCGGAGTTGACTTTGTAATCCAGGGTCGTCTTCGACGATCAGCAATGTTTGATCGCTCAAGCGGAATTCACCTCGTTTAAAGCAAGCTCGTCGGATTTAGAAACAATAGGAATCGAGAAACTGAACAGCGTGCGCTTGCCCGGTTCGCTTCTCACGCTGAGTTCCCCTCCCAAAGAACGTATGTATTCGCGGCTCTCGTATGCCCCGATGCCCATTCCGGTTACTCCTTTTGTCGTCTCAAAAGGCTTGAATAAGCGGGTACGAATAAATTCCTCGTCCATACCTTGTCCGTTGTCCTCAATATCAACCGTAGCATGTCCGTTTTTACCCACATTCACTCGAACGCTCACTCGACCATTTTTACCGGCCGCATCCTGGGCGTTTTGAATGATATGCTCAAAAGAAGACGCCAGACGGTCGCGATTGGCTTTCACCAGGGTCGGCTGCCTAAACATATCACACGTGGGGATTGGCGCCTGCACCTTGCGCGACTCCAACACTTCACGCAGAATTTCCCCGAGGTCAATCACTCTTTCCGATTGCGCGGAGCCGGAGTTTTTCAATTGGGACATCAGGCGACTCATTTTCCCGACCGCATGATCCACCGTTTTGATGGCATCACGCATAAATTCGGGATTGTTGTGATGTCGCTCTGCATTGCGCACCACCAAGCTTAGTTGCGCGATAAGGTTTTTCAAATCATGAATGATAAAAGCGGAAAGCCGGTTGAAACCTTCGAACTGCCGGGCTTCGGCTAAGGCCCGACCGGCATCCTCGAGTGCCAGATAGCTTGCAGCCAAACGACTGGAGGTCTTCAATAAATCGATGACTTCCCAATTCCAGTGAATCGGGGTACGCGGGCGAGTCAGCAACAACAGTCCCGACATCAGGTGTTTCTGCTGAAATAAAGGCACCAGCAACCACGCGTCGGAATTGGATTTGAGCCATGTAGGTCGGTTGAGTCCATGATAAGCCTCCGGCATCGTCACCATTTCGGGCAAATTGACGATCCACTCCTTATCTTCCATGTAGCGAACTACCGGATCGCCGCAATCGATAAAGGGAACATCGAGATCAGGGTCTCCGAAGCTCGCCCGCCAGACTAAATGCCCATTTGATTCGCGCCCCCAAAGTACGCCGCTCGGGCTCTCCACAGCTTGCCCCAAAGTCATGATCACGCGCTCTTCGAGCGATAGTCCGGACCCGGTATCTGAAAGTACAGTGATTATTCGTAGCCACTCCTCCCGATAGTCATAGGCATAATTAAAGAAATTCTTGCTCAGAAAGACACGCATCCGAGCTCGCATCTGCCCCGAAAAAAGCAGTAAGGCGAGCAACAAAAACGCCCCAACCAGAAAAACGATTTGCGCGACAGTTCCCCATTCTCCGCCATAAATCTTGATGTAATAGCCGGCAGTGGCCATGAGCAACAAGTAAATACCGGCTCCAAGCAAAGTCGCGGAATGAAAGACCACCTGACGGGAAACGAACACGTCCACCGACCATTGCGGGTTACGGGCGGCCGAAACAATGAAAAGAGGGGGCAACAAGGCGGAAACTGCGCCGCGCGCTACCCACAGATCCACATTGATGCGCTGGAACAACAAGGCTTCCGAATAAAGATAAAAGTCATAGGCGAACATTCCCCCGAGTGCGAAACAGAGGAATTTGATCCGCCACCGAAGATCGGTCCGAATATTGCGAAAATATTGTTCGACTAGGACTAAACCGATCAGGGCTAAGCCGATGTGACCGCACAGCTGAACTGCGGGTCGAAAAACATCCGGATAGGATCGCTCCAATGCCGGCGAAATCCAGATATAAACCATCTGGATACCGGCCGCCACGTGAATGCCCCGATTGATGATTTTCGACGTTATTGAATTTGTGCCGGCGCCGGCATCCTTGAGCGGGTTAAACAGCTTGCCGAGGAAGAGCAGCCAGACATAGGTCCGAACGATTTCGGCCGACCAAACGAATGCAGCAGGAAAAAAGTGGTAAACCTCCTGTATAGCCAAAATGCCGAACCACGCAGTGGTCACGGATGACGCAAGGACCAACCAACGTCCCGTAACCTTGCCACGCCAACTGACCAGCAGCAACGCGCTTAAAAAAAGATAAGCGAAAAAACCCGACAGATAGCTGACGGCGCCGATAGTCATGCGTCCTCTGCGTTAAGTAAAAATGCTCCGCTGATTAGCGCAGTCAAAATACCTAGGAGCAAGATTTTTCCAAACGGGCGTTTAGCGAGCCCCCTTACCCCAAATAACTACTTCAATCGTCTGCAACATAATGAGAAAGTCGAGAAAAAGACTGTAGTTCTTGACGTAATATAAGTCGTATTGCAGCTTCTCGATGGCGTCCTGATAGCTTGATCCGTATGGATAACACAGTTGCGCCCAACCGGTAATGCCAGGCTTCACCCGATGGCGTTCCGAATAGTAAGGAATGGTTTCTGCGAACTTTTCGACGAATTCGGGCCGCTCAGGCCGGGGCCCGACAAAACTCATTTCACCTTTCAGAACATTGAACAGCTGTGGTAATTCATCGATACGGGTTTTCCGAATAAATCGCCCCACCCAGGTCACGCGGTCGTCATCCCGTGTCGCCCAGCGCGCTCTGCCGTCTTTTTCGGCATCGACGCGCATGCTCCGGAACTTTATCACTTTGAATAATCGCCAGTTTTTGCCCACACGCACCTGACGGTAAAACACCGGTGCGCGCCAACCGCTCTCAACCACGATCGCAAAAGCGGTCAGTAACATGATAGGCCAGCTTACGGCGAGCAAGGCAAGGCTCGCCACAATATCAAATGTGCGCTTGGAAAGCTGCTGAAAACCGCTGTACCGGAATCCGTCGGAAAAAACCAGCCAACTGGGATGCAGACAGTCGACGCGAATCAATCCCGCTTCGCGCTCAAAGAAGTGCAGAAGGTCCACCACATCCAGACCGTTCATCTTGCAGTCCAAAATTTCGTCTACGGCAAGCCCTCCCCGGCGATCATCCGGCGCGACGACAATCTCATCGATATCGTGCACAACGGCGAATTCATTGAGAGGCATTTCCAAAGCACATAGACGATGAGGTTCTATCCGGCAGGAATCTCCGCCCATTTGCACAAAGCCGATGACACGAAAACTCGGATTGGAGGCTTTGCTTTCGAACTCCTTGATCATGTTCGCGTTATAGCCCGCTCCCAGAACCAGCACTCGCCTCCTAAGCTCCTGTCGGTCCACGAACTTCAGAAACAGAAAACGCGAGAACAGCGTTAATGCTAAGGCGGACAGCAATGCATAGCCGAATACGCCCCGACCTACGAAAATCGTCGGGATGACATAAAAGACCAAGCCCATCAAACTCGTGCCAAGCACAAAACTGGCCAGCACTCGAAGCAGCAAACCTGCATCACCACCTTGCTGCACCCGTTGATAAAGGCCCATGCCCGTAGTGCTGGCCAACATGAACGTGCAGAAAACCGCGGATGGATTGGTCAAATCAATGACAGAAAAGCTGTCTTGGAGATCCGGAAAAAATCGTAAAACGGTCCCCATATAAAAGGCGGAGAAGAAAATACCGCAGTCCAGCAGAAAAATAACCAGATAAATGCTTGAAATATAATGGCGAAAAACGCGAATCATAAATCCTGCCGATCCTTAAATTCAGATAAATTCACTGCTAGAGTGTAAGGAGCCACCTTGTTCCGGCATGGCTACGGAAGAAGAATCGACCGAGTACGTTTTAAAGAAAAAAATGGTATTGACGTCATATTAAGGAGTGCCCAGGATCGCAAGTTCGCAGCATGTCAGCGCTGATCTTGCTCGAAACGATTGAGTGAACTTTTATGTCCGCCGCTGTCGCAGATCCATTTTTATGCCTATCCCTCATTGGGATAAATGCAATCGAAGCTAGTCAGAGCCATTTCGCAGGGAACCTGAATGACATCGGCACAAACTAGCAGTCGGACTTGGCGAAAGTTTTTGTCTTGAGTCAAATCATCCGGAAAATCGGAAAGCCATTCGCATCTTCTTATTCTCTAAGAACCCGCTTAATCCAACCCCCGGACAGCGCTTTCGGCTTCGATTTTTCACAAGCCCTATAGAATACGCTACATGCGTTCCGCTTGTCTGGCAAAATCTCCAGCCTGTCCAGGCTGCCAGCTCTTTTGCATGATAAGCGCGGCATCGTCAAGCATTTCTTAAAAAGCGCATTCAAATTTCAGATTTTTATTGACGGATCCGATTTGTTGACAGCCTCGGACCACTGCGAGTCCACGCTTGAAAAGCCCCCTTCATTGCAAATGGATAAACATCGCCATCAAAATTGGAAAATTTCGCCTTACCCGATCCGCTTGACATCCGAACGGACAAAATCCCTCTCCCCATATTCACACTCTCCGAGCTGCTTATAGAACCGCTCCCTATTCAGGAAAAGCTTTCCGCTTCAATGACCGTCATTTAGAATTAAACCGATGTTGTGGGTCGGTGGCGCAGACAATCTTTCCCTATCGCGAAATCGCTCCGCTCTAACAGAGCGGGAAATGCTGACTAAGCAAGGAAGTGAAGGCACGTCGTCAATAGCCCAATCGCCTCACAAGACCATAAAAATATAATCTAAGCTTTCGCTGAATTTCCAAGATTCCTCACTCACCTGGAGGCATGATGCGCTCGCTCGCTGAAACAAAGATCGGCATAATCGGACTAGGCTA
>Ga0196959_10000016_pt1 | contig 45423 bp, 38 predicted proteins | sample S1v_20metaG_FD_157521 | JGI IMG/M metagenome (GOLD analysis project Ga0196959, IMG submission 157521) | Soil microbial communities from Anza Borrego desert, Southern California, United States - S1+v_20 | ecosystem: Environmental > Terrestrial > Soil > Desert | place: USA: California | collected...
CGTGCCAACCGCTGGCGTCGATGGTCGCGGTTTCGAGGCTATTGCTCAGCAGGTCGCCCATGATCTCGTTGGTGAACAGCTCCATGCCGCAATCGGTGTGGTGAATCACGAACCACTCGCGGGTGCCGAGCAGCTTGTACGAGATCACCAGCGAGCGGATCGCGTCGTCGCTGGCGCGCCCGCCGGCGTTGCGGATCACGTGCGCATCGCCTTCGGAAAGACCGGCGTACTTGGCAGGATCCAAGCGGGCGTCCATACAGGTCAGGATCGCGAAATGGCGCCCCGGCGGCAAAGGCAGATGGCCTTTATTGAAACTCCCGGCATACGCTTGATTGGCGCTGAGGACTTCATTCAAGATTTGGCTCATGTGTTTTTCTCCTCTGAGATTATTATTGTTTATGATGCCGCCTGCTCAAAAAGCAGCCGGCACACCGGCTGAAACGCTCCTCTCCAGGAAAGCGCTTCGGCCCGCCATCCTGAGACATGCCGACGATGAAAAAAATCCTGCTCGCCAGCAATAACCCCGGAAAGATCCGCGAAATCCAAGCCATGTTAGCAAACGATGGCATCGAAATCGTACCTCAATCCGCTTTCGAAATCCCAGATGTCGAGGAAGTCGGGCTGACCTTCGTTGAGAATGCCATACTGAAAGCCCGGCACGCCAGCAAGCTTTCAGGCTTGCCGGCGATTGCCGACGATTCGGGACTGGAAGTCGATGCCTTGGGCGGCGCACCCGGCGTCTTCTCGGCCCGCTACGCAGGCCCCGACGCTAACGACGTCGCGAATAATGCCAAGCTGCTCCGGGAGCTAAGGGATATTCCGGATGCTGAACGGACGGCCCGGTTTCGCTGCATTATGGTTTTTCTGCGCCACGCGCAGGACCCGAGCCCATTGATCGGGCAAGGCGCGTGGGAAGGCATGATCCTGCGCGAACTGCGCGGCGAGCAGGGTTTCGGTTACGATCCTCTGTTTTTTGTCCCGGAAAAGGGCTGCGCCTCGGCCGAGTTGCCTCCGGACGAAAAAAACCGCCTAAGTCACCGCGGCAAAGCCCTGAAGGAACTCATAACGCAACTGCGCGGCCAGAACAAATAAAGCCGTCGCCACCCCCGTTCCTCTATGGAACGATGGCGGGACGATCCGACGAAATGGCCGGATGCGAGCGATCTTTATGGAATTCTTCGGTATAGGCATGCGCTGAAAAGATCAGCAGCACGCCGGCACTGATCATGGCGATTTGTTGAAACGCGGCGCTGGCGTTAGTGCGCTGGTGCAGACTGGGAATCAGGTCCGCAACCGCCACGTAGACGAAACTCGACGCCGCCAAGGCAAGGAAATAAGGCAAGGCCTCACTGAGATTTTCCAAGCTGTAATACGCCAAAACACCGCCCAGCAGAGTCGCCAAGCTAGACAAAAGATTGTAAAGCAAGGCTTTGGCGCGGCTGTAGCCACTTTTCAGGAGGATCGCAAAATCGCCCACTTCCTGCGGAATTTCATGGGCGAACACCGCCAAGCTGGTAACTACTCCTAAATGCACATCGGTGAGAAAAGCCGCGGCGATCAGCACGCCATCCACAAAGTTGTGGATACCGTCGCCCAGCACGATGAGCGTGCCGGCCGGCTGGTGAAAGTGGTCGTCCGTATGCGTCTCGCAGTCACCGGCATGGCAATGCCGCCAAAGCAGCAGTTTTTCCAACAAAAACAGCGCCAGGATCCCCAGCAGAACGGCAGCGAAGACAGTGTCCGACCGCTCCACGCCGACGGTTTCGATCGCATGGGGTAAAAGATCCAGGAACGCCACGCTCAATAATGCGCCCAACGCGAAACTGATCCCATGAGGCAGTATGCGGGGATGATGATGATCGGGAATCATCAGGAACAGCGATGCCGCAAGAACGCTCAAGACGCCGCCGATCAACGTAAAAATAATAATCCAGAGAAGCAGGGTCATGTTTTATTCAAATTATTCGCGCCAGATCAACGTGGCCATGCGGCCCGTGACGGGGTCGCGACGGTAGGAAAAAAAATCTTCGGCATTGCTGAGGGTACAAAAACCTCCGCCGTAGATTGCTGAAATACCGGCATCGTTCAGTGCGATACGAGCGAGGTGGTAAAGATCTGCCAGCCATTTTGCGTTCTCCGTTTCGCGAAATGCGGCAGCGAATGCTGCTCTCTTGCGGACGAAGGTCTCTCGAACCTCATGGCCCACCTCGAAGGCATCCGGACCTATTGCAGGCCCCAGCCACGCCAGCAAATTACCGCCCCCCAGCAATTCGACAGCGGCTTCGACGACGCCCGCCGCAAGCCCTTTCCACCCGGCGTGCACCGTCGCCACGCGATCACCTTCCTTCGAACACAGCAAAACGGGAAGGCAATCCGCCGTCATGACCGCACAAACGACGCCGGTTTGGTACGTGAATGCCGCATCCGCATTTCGATCCGACGGTACGTCGGCCCGAATGAGTTGCTTTCCGTGCACTTGATTCAACCAGACGGGTTCTGCGGGCAGATTCAAAGCATCCCTTAACCGACGCCGGTTTTCCGCAACCCGACTCGGCTCGTCCCCGACGTGAGCACCCAGGTTGAGGCTCTGATATGGCCCCACACTCACCCCGCCACGCCGCAATGTGCTCACCGCCCGGACACCAGGCGGCACGGGCCACTCGGGTTCGATCCAGAATCCGCTCATCCCTGTTCTCTCAATGCCGCAAGCAGACCGGAGAAATCCGCAGGGAGCGGCGACTGCCACTCCATGTACTCCCGGGTTGCCGGATGAATGATCCCGAGCTTTTCCGCATGCAAAGCCTGTCTTTTGAACTCCCGGATAGCCCTAATCAGCTCTTCGCTCGCCCCAGCCGGTATTTTGAGCCGACCGCCATACACGGGATCACCCACTAATGGATGATGAATATGAGCCATGTGAACGCGGATTTGGTGGGTGCGCCCGGTTTCGAGCTTTACCCGGAGCAAGGTGTGATGAGGAAAGCGCTCGGCGATGCGGTAATGGGTGACGGCGAGCTTGCCTTCATCACGGACGGCGAAGCGCTTCCGGTCGGTGCGATGCCGGCCGATCGGCTCGTCCACCGTTCCGCCGGCCGTCATGACACCCTGCACCAATGCCAGGTATTCTCGATGCACGGTCCGAGTCTGAAGCTGTTCCACCAGCGACTTATGCGCGGACAAGGTCTTGGCGGTCATCAATAATCCGCTAGTGTCCTTGTCCAGCCGATGAACGATGCCGCAGCGTGGAATTCCGGCCAGCATAGGGGCATGATGCAGCAAAGCATTCTGCAGAGTTCCGTCGCGATGACCGGCCGCCGGGTGTACGACCAGACCCGCGGGCTTGTCGATGATCAGGATCGCTTCGTCCTCGTAAAGGATGGCAAGAGGAATATCTTGACTCTCGACGGTCGCAGTCTCCTCGACCTCGGCGTGCAGGACCACTTGTTCGCCTCCCAGAATCCGGTACTTCGAAGGCAATACGGCCCCATCAATCCGGATTGATCCGTTTTTGATCCAGCTTTGCAGGCGACTTCTGGAAAAATCCGGAAACAGCTCGCTCAAGGCTTGATCGAGGCGACGACCGGCCAATGATGGAGGAATTTCAGCGGTAAGAACGTGGGTGGAATTCACTTCTATGGGATCGGTAATTCAAGGTATACTGCAAACGTTAAGACTGTCGTTCCGATCATGTCGTCTTTTTTCACTTTTTTTCGGCCTGCGCGTTTCATTCTTTGGCTACTAGCCTTTGCCGTACTGCTATTCGGCTGTTCTACCAATCGCGAAGAAAAGGATGAATACGCCGACTGGACGGCGGAGCAGTTTTACACCGAGGCGAAAAAAGCGCTGACGGAAAAACGTTACGAAAAGGCGGTGAAATTATACGAGAAGCTGGAAGCCCGCTATCCGTTCGGCAAATATGCGACTCAGGCGCAACTCGACATCGCCTACGCTTATTACAAAAACGACGAGCCCGATTCAGCTCTCGCCGCTACTGACCGCTTCATCAAGCTCAATCCGACTCATCCGAACGTCGATTACGCCTACTATCTCAGAGGCTTGGTGAATTATAACCGAGGCATAAGCTTTGTTGATCGTTTTCTGCCGACGGATTCATCCCAGCGCGACCCCGGATCAGCTCGGGATGCCTACAAAGAATTCGATGAACTGATCACTAAGTTCCCCAATAGCCGCTATGTGGACGACGCCAAGCAACGCATGGTGTCGCTAAGAAACAATCTAGCCATGTACGAGGTTCACGTCGCCGACTTTTACATGCGCCGGGGAGCCTATCTTGCGGCGGCCAGGCGCTGTGCCGAAATCATTCGCAACTATCAACGTACCCCGGCCGTGCCCGTGGCTTTGCAGATCATGGAGCAAGCTTACCGCAAGCTGGATATGAAGGAATTGGCCGACGATACGGCGCGCGTCTACGCATTCAACTATGCCAAAGGCGTTCCCGGCCAAGCTAGAGATCTGGTTTATGAGCCGTCTGCCATGGAGCGCTTGTGGAATTTCCTCGGTTTGGAAAAATAGGTTTCCACTGTTTTAGGCGGATAGGATGAGCTTCACAAGGATGAACACGCCCTGCCCTATGATGATCGAAAGCCACAATATTCAGGTGTTATGCGTGGGCCACGCATCCTACGACCTGATTTTTTCCGTACCTCACCATCCGGAAGCGGACGAAAAAATCTTTGCTGAATCCCTGATTTCCTGTGGCGGCGGTCCCGCCGCAAACGCGGCCGTAACCGTCGCACGCCTGGGTTACAAAGCGGCTTTTGCCGGTTATTTGGGAAACGATCTCTACGGGCAAATACATCACGAGGAATTGCAGCAGGAGAAGGTGTCCACGGATTTGATCGTGCGCGGCCTTTCGCCCACGCCATTGTCGGCAATCCTGATAAAACCGGACGGCAAGCGGGTGCTGGTCAACTACAAGAGCGGCACGGAACCCCTGCCGGCGAAGAGCATTGATTTTTCGGCTGTCACGCCCAAGGTTATCCTGTTTGATGGACACGAACCAGCCATATCCGAGCCGTTGTGTGCTTGGGCGAGATCTAGAAGCATTCCTACAGTCCTGGACGCCGGCTCTCTACATAAAGGAACCGACGCGCTAATGTTCTCAGTGGACTTCCTGGTGTGCTCGGAAAAGTTCGCGCGGCAATGGCTGGATGATAATGATCCGGAGCGGGCTTTGAATCACTTGGCCGAACGCTCGCCCACCGTCGTCATTACCTTGGGTGAACATGGGCTAATCTGGAAAAAAGGCACTGAGTCGGGAAGGCTTCCTGCTTTTCCGGTGAAGGCCGTGGATACCACCGGAGCCGGCGATGCTTTTCACGGCGCATTTGCTGCCGCCCTTGCGAAGGGTCAATGTTGGCAAGACATCTTGCGCTACGCCAGTGCCGCAGGTGCCCTATGCTGCACCCAAGCGGGCGCACGGCCCGGCATTCCCGATCGAGAAAAGGTCGAACTGTTTTTGAAATCTCAGAAACAATGACCGAATTATTGACATCGGATACCTTCCCTTTGAAGCTTATGGAATATCGGGATACCTTCTGCCTTTCTCCATCACCGAATATGGATGAGAATACAGGCCGGCAATTTGACTCCACAGATGGAGTCGATCATCAGTTCTTGATCTTAGTGCCATTCGTTGAGCAGCTGATGTATTTAGTAAGGAAATGGCACGTAGTGATGAACAGGTGTTTTCGATGAATATCTATGTCGGCAATTTGTCTTATCAAGTCACCAGTGAGGAATTGCGTCAAGCGTTTGAACGCTTTGGCGAGGTTACCAGCGCGAATGTCGTGATGGATAAACTCACAGGTCGCTCTAAGGGCTTCGGCTTTGTAGAAATGTCGGATCGGGCTAGCGCTGAAGAGGCTATCAAACAACTAGACGGTGCTGATCTCAAAGGGCGTAATATCCGGGTAAACGAAGCACGCCCTCGCTCCGAAAATCAGTCGTCTTTTCCGCCGCGGCGCGCCCGGCACGTTTGACGGCTAGAAACCCGCCGTCTCTATGTTCCAACGATTTGGAGCACGAGACGGCGTTTTGTTCCCGCTATCCGATAGCTGTCCAACTGCGGCACAGTTTACAGAGATCCTTAATCGCGCTCCCGCTGAAACGCGACCTTCTTATGCCGCTGGAAACACGCCGAAGAGTCGATACACTCGTCTAGCTTGTGTGAACTGTATGGCTTCACGGATATTCAGTTAAGCCGCTCTACGAGTCCGGCATCGATTCTGCAGCCGCCCAAATCCGGATAATCACGCAGGTTCTGTAAATAATCGCGATAGACGGGATGCTGGAAAGCAATGCGTTTGATCTTTCCGCCGTCAAACTCAAACTCCAGGGCTCCACCCTTAGCCAAAGGACTGCCGATTTTTGTCGCAAAAAGCATGATGGCCAAATTTTTGAGCGATCTTCCCTGCTCGAAGGCAGGTCGCGCGCAACTCAAGGCGTCGATCTGAAGTGTCGCAAAAACCTGAGCCAATTGCGCCGCAGTTGCTACAGCCCCAGTGCCTGGCATGGTGGGAACATTCAAGGTCTGTTCGAGACCGAAATTCGCGAGATGGTTTTGCAGTAATACGGTGCCCGCCCCTTTCTCGTCGGTTGATATCAAAGGAAATAACTGCCGCTCAGCCACTGTTGAATCAGAGTTCGTCATCGCCGCGATAAGTTGGCGTTCCACGGAACGAATTGCAGAGAAATAGCTTTCTTTCTCTTGAGTCTGTAGCAAGATCCCTCGCCAATCCTCCTCTGAATTGACCGACAATCCCATTTTTTTCATCGTCTCATAATCTTCCGAGACCAAGCATCCGCCAAAGTTTTTGGCCCGGTACTGCTGTAACTGGGTATAGGGCATGTCTTCGCTGAGGATTTGTTGTCCCGGCACGTTGTAGTTCTTCCAATCAGTGCTCTTGTCCAAAAAATAATAAAGCACGGCATTACGGTCGAATTTATTAAAGCCAAGATCCTTCATTATGATCTTGAGCTTTCTGCAGCTGCTCTCGACATCCTTATAACTGCCCCAATTCGGCTGAAGATTTGGGCGATCGGGATGATCCGCCTCGGTGATGTATTTCAATAAAGTCCCATCCACTGATCCCCCCTGAATTTTCGATCGCCAAAGCTCTTCAAGGGAGAGATCCCTGACATCCGGCAATCCATCGGGATTGATTTTCATCAGTAGAGACGAGCGCAAGACCCCATGAACCCTGACTTCTCCCAAAGCCTTCGCGTCGGAACCCAGGAAAGCAACGGGGTTATCCGAAACCTCATGGATAACAAACCTGGTTTTATTGATGATGCCTCCCTGATTGTTCAGCGTAACGGTCGCCGGGAGCGAATGCGTCTCACGTCTGTTTTGATTACCTGGGGAATTTTGCTGCGACTGATCTGTGGACAGATTCTCGTTATTCAGCATCCAGCCCGAGGCAAGCTGGCCCATGAGCGCCACACCGGCTCCTGCCCCGGTGAGTGCCAGCACGCCACTCGCCGTGCCGACATCGTTCGCCAGCTTGGCGAAATCGATGTCACTGTTCAAACTGTTGACAAAACTGAAGTCGATTTGGGTGTCTTCGGCCGTATCGAGCCTCATCCAAGGCGTCAGATAAACTTTTTTGGCGTTAAACGTAAAACTGCACTCGCCGGCCGCCGTTTGGTAAACAAGCGCCGGCATTTCCCGGTAAAGCTTGAGAGCGTCGTTTCTAATCTGAAATAGAAGTGCGGCTGAGGCACCGCCCTTTTTATAGCTTCTGCCAAAGTCTTGGCATCGCTCTCCGCGGTTTGCATCGCGCGTGAATTCAAATTCGGAAATCAGTTGAACATAGAAATCATCATGCTGCACCGCCGACATGCCCGGCAACGCATGCAAGTCAGAGGGTTCCGTCTCGGGATAATCGATAGAAACCTCCCGCGTCCCAGCACATCCAGAGAGGATGAACACTCCCGCGGCGGCGAATCGCGTGAGGCTGGGAAGGAGGAGCGTGAGATCTCGCAAAGCGATTAGCCTTCGTTCAGATACGAAAGCTCGTGAAGTTGTCGATCTTGGCATCTGTATGTGTATTGACGCGAGCATTGCCGGCTTCGGCTAGAAATCACCGGCCGAAAAACTCTAATAATGCGGCGCTATCGCTAAATGATGGAAAGCTAACGGCATGCTCTGCTTTAGAAAGGTATTGCACTTCAGAAGGAGGACTATACCGTGTCAACGCCAGCATATCCACAAGGCGGGAGGTAGGGGATTCTCTTCCGGGTCGCTCGAATGCATTCAACGCTTTTTCCAGCACGTCGACCAAATATCCATCCCGCTTTCACACTCGCCAGCCTTTTCTGGGTTAGCACCATGTCTTTGCTTTTGAGCACCTGCAACGCTCTTTGAGCTGATAAGCACCGAGCTGTCCACTTCGACGATGCATTCACGAAGCTGACTCACCTCGCCGTCAAAGTGTTGGAGGATGTGCCCTCCACTCTGGGTGGCCATCGCGCCTTCCGTCTCAATTCATGCCCGGACGCCTTTTCCTCAACCGAAACGTCCGGTGATGTAATCCTCGGTCAACTGATGGCGGGGATTAGTGAAAATCTGCACCGTTTCGCCCACCTCGATCAATCGTCCGAGATGGAAGTAAGCCGTCCGCTGTGACACACGTGCCGCCTGTTGCATCGAATGCGTTACGATAGCGATTGTGTAGTGCGAGCGAAGCTCGTCGATCAGTTGCTCAATTTTGGCCGTTGCGATCGGATCCAGTGCCGAGCACGGCTCATCCATCAAAATCACCTCGGGGTTGACCGCGATTGCTCTTGCAATACAAAGCCTTTGCTGCTGCCCGCCCGACAAACTGGTTCCCGGCTGATGCAAGTAATCCTTGACCTCATCCCAAAGACCCGCGCGCCTCAAGGACGTTTCCACCACTTCTTCAAGCTCTACCTTCGAGGAAACTAAACCGTGAATACGGGGCCCGTAGGCCACATTCTCGAAGATCGATTTCGGAAATGGATTGGGCTTCTGAAATACCATACCGACTTGGGCGCGCAACGGCACGACATCGAGCGAGCCGTCGTAGATGTCCTTACCATCCAGTATGATTTGGCCCGTGACTCTGCATCCTGGGATGGTGTCGTTCATCCTGTTGAGACATCGGATGAAGGTCGATTTACCGCATCCGGATGGCCCAATGAGCGCGATCACTTCATTACGACCTATATCGAGACCAATGTCCTGAATGGCATGCTTATCGCCGTAATAAACGTTTACGTTGCGGCATACGATGCGTGAATTCGGTGACGTAATTTCACCGACCGTTTGTGAATATTCCCGGTTGAAGGAAGCTTCCGAGATTCTTTCACGGGCTTTCATTCGTGGCGGCTCTCTGTGCGATACCGACGTTTTAAATTCCATAAATGAACTCATACCTTACCTATTAGCTTTCGACCGTGTGGTGACAGCGCGTTAATTAGTTATTACCAGCGTCGCTCAAAGCGCTTGCGGATATAAACCGCCAACCCGTTCATAAAAATCAAAAACATCAGCAAAACCATGATTGCTGCCGACGTACGCTCGACAAAGCCACGCTCCGGACTATCGGCCCAAAGATAGATTTGCACCGGGAGAACCGTTGAGGGCTCCGTAATGCTTTGAGGTATGTCGACAATGAACGCCACCATACCGATCATCAGGAGCGGAGCGCTTTCGCCCAGTGCACGGGCCATGCCGATGATGGCGCCCGTCATCATCCCGGGAATAGCTAGCGGTAAGACGTGATGGAGCACCATCTGCATTTGGGAAGCCCCCACGCCCAGAGCAGCTTCCCGCACGGACGGCGGAACCGCCTTCAAAGCGGACCGCCCAGCAATGATGATAACGGGCAGTGTCATCAAGGTCAGCACCAAGCCGCCGACCAACGGCGAAGATCGCGGCAACCCAAAGAAGTTGATGAATACCGCAAGTCCGAGCAGACCGAATACAATCGATGGAACCGCCGCCAGATTGTTGATGTTGACCTCAATGAGATCGGTCCAACGATTGCGCGGCGCAAACTCCTCCAAATAAATCGCGGCGGCGATGCCAATAGGCAGTGAGAGGCTGAGGGTTACCAAGAGCGTAAACAAAGACCCCATTACGGCGCCCCATATTCCCGCCAACTCCGGCTCTCGCGAGTCGCCAGAAGTAAAAAAAGCCGTGTTGACCGTTTTCTCGATACGACCTTCAGCTGCGAGCTTATCGATCCAGGCGATTTGATTATCTTTGATGCGCCGCTCGCTCTCCGATCCGCTTCGTCCCAACTGTCCCTTCACAAACATATCGACATCGTCGTCAGCGGAAATCCACACTCGTTCGGTTTTGCCAAGAAGTTCCGGCTTTGCCAAAACAAGATCACGGACTTCATAGGACGCTCCGGCACTTAAGAGACCATTAAGCGCCCTCTTCGCCTGGCGCTCCTTCACATCTGGGAACAGCGAGCTCAAGGTATTCTTTAAAAGTCGGTCATAATCCGCATCCATAAGAGTTGATCGATCACGCCTGCCCTCCGGATCGATCAATGCTGGGTCGAAATAGATGTCCAGCCCTATGTACGTTTGCTTAAAAGCCGTATAGCCCTTGGCAATAATGCTTCCGAATAGAAGGACCAGAAAACACAAACCCAGAACGATAGACACAAGTCCATATAGTTGGAAACGCTTCTCGGCCTGTCGCCGCTTTACCAGGCTCGCATGGACAACATCGATGGTCCGACGGGAAGATCGCCCCGAAATTTCACAGATCTCATTCATATTGTTCCCGATACTTGCGCACGATATGCAGAGCGATGATATTTAGCGCCAACGTAACCAAAAAGAGCACTAACCCGAGAGCGAAAGCCGCCAAGGTTTTTGGGCTGTCAAATTCCTGATCACCCACCAACAGGGTTACGATTTGGCTCGTTACGGTGGTGACCGCCGCCAGAGGATTAACCGTAAGATTGGCCGTCAAACCCGCCGCCATTACCACGATCATGGTCTCGCCGATGGCGCGGGACACCGCCAACAAAACTCCACCCACGATGCCCGGCAGGGCTGCCGGTATGATCACCTGCCTGATTGTCTCGGATTGGGTCGCGCCCAAAGCATAAGCGCCATCGCGGAGCGATTGAGGCACCGCGTTGATGAAATCGTCGGAAAGCGACGACACGAATGGAATGATCATGATGCCCATGACCAATCCCGCAGCCAAGGCGCTTTCAGACGATACGTCCAGACCGAATCGCGCCCCTAGGTCACGGACGAATGGGGCAACCACCAGCGCCGCGAAAAAGCCGTAAACGACTGTAGGTATACCGGCGAGAATCTCCAGAAGGGGCTTAGCCGTGGCGCGAAACCTAGAACCCGCGTACTCCGATAAGTAGATGGCCGACAGTAAGCCGATTGGAACCGCCACCAGCATGGCAATTAGGGAAATCAACAAGGTACCCATGAATAGGGGTACCGCTCCGAAGGCCCCCGAGGAGCCGACTTGATCCTCCCGAATAGCCATCTGCGGGCTCCAGTCCAAACCGAACAGGAATTCGGTGACGGGCACCTTTTGAAAAAAGCGGATTGATTCGAAAAGGACCGACAGGACGATGCCGATCGTCGTAAGAATTGCCAGGGTCGAGCAAACGACCAGAAAAATCGTGACTGACTTTTCCACGTAGTTCCGCGCTCGATGCTCCTTGCTTATTCGTTGGCGAGCGTAGGCCGCTCCGGTAATGGCCACGGAAATTGCCAATACGCTCAGCAAACGGTTACTTGTATCCTTGAGCTTAAGATAATGATTTGCCGCCGCCTCGATAGCGGGATCGATCTCGCCCGCAACGGCGCTGCTAGCGACATTTCGAATATCGTTGATCAATAAGCTGAGCCGATCCGATGGAACTGAGTTCAACCCATCCGGGAGTGCCGAAATAACAAGCTGGGTTATGATCGAATTTTCAAGGGAGGCCCACAAGAACAGGATTAATAACGCCGGGATTCCACACCAAAGTGCGGCGTAGTAGCCGTAATAACTCGGTAGCGAGTGAAGATTCCTGACTGCTCCGCCAGCCACTTGTAGAGACCGCTGACGACCGATGTGATAAGCGGCCGCACTCAACAATACAAGCAGGAAGAGAAGTGTGGATTTCTGCATTCTAAAGCAAGCCCTCGAAAAACAAGCGACCGGGCTTGCAACCCGGTCGCTGACATGTCGCTTCTCGAATGACTTTTTGTCACATCGAGTAGTTCTTCAAACCCTTTGCATTTTGTGCAACCTCCTTGCGCTGGTTATTAGGCAAAGGGATTAGGCCCTTGTCCGTCAAATAGCCTTCATCACCCATGGCCTTCTCGCTGGTGAACTCCGAAATATAAGCCTCGATTCCCGGAATCACGCCAACATGGGCCTTTTTAACATAAAAGAAAAGCGGCCGGGAAATTGGATATTGCAAAGCCGAAATCGTATCGTAATCCGGAGCAACCCCATCCATGGAAACGGCCGAAATTTTATCGCCATTTTGATCCAAGAAGCTGAAGCCGAAAATGCCCAAGGCTTTGGGATTGGCATTTAGCTTTTGAACGATCAAATTGTCGTTTTCGCCCGCCTCAATATAGACACCGTCCTCTCTGACCGTTTGGCAAATTCCTTTGTACTGCGCTTCGTCTTTTTCCTTCCACGCTTTAATCCATTTGAAGGTCTGACAGCCGCCTTCCATTGCCAGCTCGGCAAAGGCATCTCGCGTACCGGAAGTCGGCGGCGGCCCCAAGACTTCGATCTTGGTATTCGGCAAAGCCGGGTTGATTTGGTTCCAAGTCTTGTACGGATTATCTATCAGCTTGTCGCATTCCTGGCAGGAGGGATCGGGCACTTTCTTCGCGAGCGCCAGGAATAGTTCTCGGCGCGTCAACTCCATCGGCTCCGCTGTCTTGGCGTGAGCCAAGACGATTCCGTCATAGCCGATTTTAACTTCTGTAATCTCTTTCACGCCGGCTTTTTGGCACGCAACAAGTTCGGCCTTTTTCATTGCCCGCGAGGCGTTAACGATATCAGGATATTGAGCGCCTACGCCGCTGCAAAAAAGCTTAATGCCGCCACCGGTTCCGGTCGACTCGATCTTCGGAGTCTTGAATTTGCCGCCTCTACCCAATTGCTCCGCCACCACCGTCGCAAATGGATAAACGGTCGAAGAACCCACAATACTGATGTAATCGCGAGCCGCTTGGGCGCAAGCCTGACCGCCTAATAGCGCCATCGAAAGTGCCGCCGCGAACCCCAAGAATTTATTTTTCATTAGCCCCCCTATTATAAACAGAACATGAAACACAGCCCGATTCCGGAGATCACCTCACAACACCTTATTTTTAACAAAGAATTGTTACCGTAATATTTCACTTCACAAGGGACAAAACGATCTCTAGCTTAAATCTCATCCATACTCCACACGACTTCTGCTCAATAAAGCCAGAGAACTATGGATTTGAGGCTGCCAGATCTTGCGCCAATTTGACTCGATCTTCGATGGAGACTGGTATCTCAGGCATACGTTCAATTTGGCGCAAGCGGGGTAAAACGCCAATTTTATTGGCAAGTTGGATGCTCAAACCCGGTCTAGCATTAATTTCCAGCATCAATGGACCAAAATCTTTATCCAAAACGATATCGACACCGATAAACCCTAGCCTAACCAAGTCGTGACAGCGCGCTGTCAACGCAAGAATCTCACTCCAATACGGAATCGCCAATCCAGCCAACTTCCCTCCCGTATCGGGATGCTGATCAATGGGAGTGTCACGCCAAACGCCAGAGAATGTTCGTCCATTCGCTAAATTTATCCCAACCCCGATAGCCCCCTGGTGAAGATTCGCTTTGCCGTCGGACAAACGCGTCGGCAGCCGCATCATTGCTAAAACCGGTACCCCTCGGAACACAATCGTTCGAATGTCCGGAACGCCCTGATAGCTTATCTGCTCGAACAACGGGTCGAACTTGACTCGATATTCGATCAGCGCCGAGTCGGGCAAACCACCTAAACTGTACATGCCGCTCAAAATGTTGGAAATGTGATGCCCCACTTCATCATCACTGGCCAAGACGCCGTTTGCCTTTCGGTGACGGCCATTCTGGCGGCCAACGATGATCAGGATCCCCTCGCCGCCGCTGCCATGTGCGGGTTTAACGACGAAGTCCTCATACGGCGCGATGATTTCTCGTAACTTTTCGATTTGATGTTCGATCTCGATGATTCCGTACAACTTCGGAACGGCAATGCCCGCGCCCAAGGCAAGCGTCTTGGTTTTGGACTTGTCATCGACTAAGGGAAAGTTTCGGCGCAGATTGTACGGGAGGATGAAATCGGCGTTACGCTCGTTCATTCCCATAATTCCCAGGCTGCGCAGCCGCTCCCAAGGAAATTGGATTTTCGAAAATCCCATACACCTACAGTCTTAGCGCCGCCCTGAAACGCCATAGCTCGGTCAGGCGATAGCCGGTGTAACGCCCGAGCAACAGGGTCATAGCCAACACTACCAATAGGAGCTCGGGAAATACAAACACGAGGTGTCCCAGCATTTTGCTGCTCATGATGAGATAGGCGAGCGCAGCGACCAATAGACTTCCCAAACTTTGCTTCAAAGCCTCGGCTGGGCCCGACTCTTCCCAAACCAACGACATTCGTTCAATGGTCATGGCCAATATCACCATAGGGAACAAGGCTATCGAAAGACCACGATCTATGCCTAATTTATGGCTCAGCAGACTGACCGTCGCCATCAGCAAAATGACGATGATCAGTACCGAAGCCAGGCGCGGAACCAGGAGAAGCTTTAAGTACTCCAGATAAAAGCGGATAAGAAGCCCGGACGCTATCAGCACGCAAAAAAGTGTCACGCCCCATAACAGTTCGGTCTCTCGGAAAGCCAATGCGATCAGAACGGGCATAAACGTCCCGAACGTTTTAATACCGATGACATTGCGCAAAAACACGATAAAAAATGCGCCTACCGGCACCAAAAGCAGCACGCGGTAGATGTTCTGAGTCTGCACCGGAAGGCTGAATAGAGAAAACTCCATGATGCGCGATCCCATCTGCCGCGCTCGCTGTTCGGCAACCAAGGTCATATCTTGAGTATGTTTTCTCACCGAATATTCGACTTTGGAACGCTTGCCGCCCGTCACATCGAGCACCGGGGCATCGCCTAAATGCCACACAATGGCTTCCTTAGGAAATCCGGTCTCCCCCGTTTCCGGACCGAACGGCAGCCATCCGGCACCGTCGAAGATCTCCAGCCAAGGCGTCAAGGCACCGTGACTTATCCCATCCCTAAGAATCAGAACGTGCGTCATTCGCGCGGGAATATTCGCGGCAGCCAGCAAATTCACGATACGGCGAACCCAATCTTCGGTGGCTTGAATATCCTGTCTGAGTAAAACGACGTTAGGATCGGGAGTCGGCGCATTAAGACGCAACAACAACTCCCGAGCGAAAGTCGCGGCATCGGCCGATTTGCTGCGCACCTCATCTAGCAAGGCCGCCGCAGCCGAACGCATGAGTTCCGGAAATTCAGGCACCTGCACATCGGGCGCTGAAGAGATTGATGAAGGCAACGCCGCCCTCGGATCCCGCGCGAGGTTGATGCGATAATAAAGCACCTGATAGCCCTTTACCCGGCGCACCGCCCATTCCGCGAAACGTTGTGTCCCGTCATCTTCGGTCGTAAGACCATAATTACTGGACACGAAGTTTTCATCAACAACCGTATAACCGACAGGCGCACGGGGGATGGCGAAGTGTACCTTTACCGGCGTATCCCTCTTCGCTTTAAATTCGATGCGCGCCTCCACGGTCCATACTTCCGCCTGCTCCGTGGGCAGCAAAGGCAAACCAAGCCGGGTCACCTTATACCAACAAAGCGAAACACCGATGGTCACCAGGACCAACGCCAGTATCTTAACGTGCAGGTTCCGCAAGAATTGATCCTACGTTAACGGCAGCAGCCGAGTCATGCGGCTACTTGCTTTTCTTTTTGCCGGAAGTGCCAGACACACAAGGGTCGCCATCTGCTTTATACAAAAAGGTGTCCGCCGAGTCGACCAGGGCCACGTCTTTGAGAAAGCTTCGGCCTAAAAGTACCGGATAATTGAAATTGCTCCGATCAACCAGCGTAAACTCGGTTTCATAATCTCTACCGTTCTTACACAGCATCAGATTCACGACGTCGCGTTTTGTCGCACGTGACTTACGTTCCTTGATATAAACCGTTCGTACCAAAGGACGTTCGACTACGATGGACTTATTATCGTCAGTTCCAGTCAGTGTGAAACGCACCCACTCCTGGCCGTTCTTCGTAAAGTGATCGATGTTGTCGGCATGCAAGGACGACGTTTTAGCACCGGTATCCAGTTTTGCCGTTATGCGAATGTTCCAAGGCCTGAGAAACACGGACTCAAGCCATCCCATTATGGCTTTTTCCCGCGTCGCCGATTGCGCCTCTGCGCCTAGAATGGCGTTAGAGAGTGTTAACAAGAAGATCAAGGTGCCGAATCGCATTACGAAATAGATCTGCAGAAGTCGCCTACGCCAACGGGACTCGACGAGCGGTGGAGCACGATTAAAAGCATGAGTCTGGTAGCGTCTGATCGTTGCCTACTGCACAACCGCAGATACTCGTCACCTTCACTGTGCGGGGAGGAAACTTGCCGAAGCAAACATCTTCGGCAAGTAAATGGGACCGTTACATCGGTCCGGGACCATCGGTTGATTAAATTAATCCTGAACGATCGTCAGGCCTTTTTTCTGGCTTGCGTAATACGCTGAGATATCTTTCATATCTTCCTCCGACAGTCCTTCGGCAATGCCGTTCATGATCGGATTTTTCCGGGCTCCAGATTTGTAATCCTGCAAAGCTTTAATGAGATAGCTTTCATGTTGCCCGGCAAGACGAGGGAAGTTCGGATCAGTAGTATTGCCATCTTCTCCATGGCATCCTCCACAGCTTTCCGCTTTTCCCTGACCGACCGCCACGTTCCCGGTGACCGGCAAGTTGACGTTTATGGAACGGAACCTCGATACATAAGCGGCGATATCCTCTATATCCCGATCACTCATGTTCGCAGCATTTCCAAGCATGCTTCCATGCTTACGCTGTCCGGAGCGATAGGCTTTAAGAGCCGAAACGACATAATCGGCGTGCTGCCCCCCCACGCGAGGTACATGATAGGTGGGATAGACATTCGTGTAACCAGCCACGGCGTGGCACCCTTCACACGTGTAAAATTTGGTTTTTCCTGCCTCGGGATCCCCGGCTGCATCGACGCTAGAAACGATCAACGCGCCGGCCAAACCTGCAGCCATCAGGCTCCACAAACTATTTGTTTTCATTCATATGCTCCACGAATCTACGGACTTATCAAACTAGCGAAACAGGCGCCGCAATGGATTGCTCCCCGCATAGACAGAAAAAACCCGGATTGAACCGGGCAGCATGTTAATAGGAGCAACGAGGGTCCCAAAATTGGACAATTATATTACCGATTAATCGCTGTTTGACAATCGCTCGATACAAAACGGCGAGCCGATTCTGAGGTCGGCTCGCCGTTTTGGATTCAGTCTTACTACATGCTCAGCGCTTGCTTCAAGGCCTCTTCTACATCGCCCGCATCAATGGTTGCTGCGACTTCGACTTCTTCACCCTCGGCCAGCTTAGCCCTGCGTTTGCGATCCAGATGGTAGGCCAACCCCGTTCCAGCGGGAATCAAACGACCGACAATGACGTTTTCCTTCAATCCGAGCAGCTTGTCGCTCAAACCGCGGATTGCGGCCTCCGTCAGAACGCGCGTGGTCTCTTGGAAAGAGGCGGCGGAAATAAACGACTCGGTGGACAACGAGGCTTTTGTGATACCCAGGAGAACCGGCTCGTAGCATGCCGGAATCTTGCCTTCGGCCTCGGCCTTATCATTCTCTTCCAGCACCCGCGCCCGATCCGCTTGTTCACCCTTGAGGAAAATGGTGTCACCAGGATCTGTTATTTCGACCTTCCGCAACATCTGGCGAATGATGACCTCGATGTGCTTATCGTTGATCTTTACGCCCTGCAACCGGTAGACGTCCTGAATTTCCTTCACCAGATAAGATGCCAACTCAGCGACCCCACGAAGCCGCAAGATGTCATGCGGGGTCAGATCGCCTTCGGCTATCGTTTCGCCCTGTTCCACGTGCTCGCCCTCGAACACCGTAATGTGACGCCATTTCGGAATGAGCACTTCATGCTGATGACCATGGGCATCCGTGATGATGATACGGCGCTTGCCTTTGGTTTCCTTGCCGAAGCTGACGGTGCCGGTCGCCTCTGCCAAGATCGCTGGATCCTTGGTTTTACGTGCTTCGAAAAGATCGGCAACCCGAGGCAGACCACCGGTAATATCGCGAGTCTTACTCGACTCTTGCGGAATTCTCGCCAATACATCGCCAACCTGCACCAAATCGCCGTCGTGAATACCGATGATGGCGCCCGCCGGCAAGAAGTATTGGGCTGCGATTTCCGTCGACGGAATTCGAATGTCGTTCCCTTGCTCATCGACCAGCTTGACCATTGGCCGCAGGTCTTTGCCTGCACCACCTCTCTGCTTGGGATCGATGACCACCATGGAGCTCAAGCCCGTCACTTCGTCGGATTGCTCGCGAACGGTGACACCTTCGATGAAATCGACCAGCTTGGCGTATCCCTTAACTTCGGTAACAACGGGGTGGGTATGCGGATCCCAGTTCACCACGACCTGCCCGGCTCTGACCGGACTGCCCTCCCGTACCGTTGAAACGGCACCGTAAGGAATCTTATAGCGCTCACGCTCGCGGCCATGCTCATCGATCACGCTGACTTCACCCGATCGTGAAACGGCGACGAGATTGCCGTCTTTGTTAACTACGGTCTTTAAATTACTCAGCTTGATCGTACCCGCGGATTTCACTTCCACATTGCTGATAGCCGCAGAACGTGACGCTGCACCACCGATGTGGAAGGTACGCATGGTCAGCTGGGTGCCGGGCTCGCCGATCGACTGAGCGGCGATAACTCCGATGGCCTCGCCGATGTTGACCTTGTGGCCGCGCCCCAGATCGCGTCCGTAGCAGGTTGCGCAAACACCGTAACGGGTCCTGCAACTGATGACCGATCGCACACGAACGTTGTCGACGCTGTGAGCCTCCAGCAGGGCCACAGCGTGTTCGTCCAGAATCGAGCCGGCAGTCAAAAGCAGTTCCTGGCTGGACGGATCTCTGACATCCTCGGCCAATGCGCGTCCGAGCACCCGCTCCGCCAAGGGCTCGACCACATCGCCGCCCTCGATCAAGGGCGCCATGAGCAAACCGTCGTTGGTGCCGCAATCGTCTTCCGTGATGACCAAATCCTGGGCCACGTCGACAAGGCGGCGCGTGAGATATCCCGAGTTTGCGGTCTTGAGTGCGGTATCGGCGAGACCCTTACGAGCCCCGTGAGTCGAGATGAAGTACTGAAGAACGTCCAATCCTTCCCGGAAGTTGGCTGTAATCGGGGTTTCGATAATCGACCCGTCCGGTTTCGCCATCAGGCCGCGCATACCGGACAACTGGCGAATCTGCGCCGCGGAACCACGGGCACCGGAATCAGCCATCATAAAGATCGAATTAAAGGACTTCTGCTCTGCAGTTTGTCCATCGGGCATCTCGACTTTTTCCGTGCCCAGTCCTTCCATCATGACCTTCGCGACCTGGTCATTCGCATGCGACCAGATATCGACAACTTTGTTGTAGCGTTCGCCGTCGGTCACTAAACCCGAAGCATACTGATTCTGGATCTCCTTAACTTCCAGCTCCGCGGCACGGATAATTTCTTCCTTCCGAGTCGGGATAGCCATGTCGTCGACGCCGAAAGACATGCCGGCGCGCGTCGCGTGGGAAAAGCCCAAATACATCAGCTGGTCGGCGAATACAACCGTGGCTTTGATCCCCAAAGTGCGATAGCAGTAGTTGATCAGCTTGGATATCGCCTTCTTGGTCATATCCTGGTTGATCATCTCGAACGGGATTCCCTCCGGCACGATAGTCCAGATCAACGCACGTCCTACAATGGTTTCGACCCGCTTGAATGCGGTCGTTCTTTCGCCGTTCTCCCCGACAATGGTTTCATGGATCCGAACGTGCACGCGAGCATGGAGATCGACAGACTTGGTCTGAAAGGCCCTCTGGACTTCGGCCACATCTGAAAAAAACATGCCAGTCCCTTTGGCATCGATTCTCTCGCGGCTCATGTAATAAAGTCCCAACACCACGTCCTGGGTGGGATTGATGATCGGCTCGCCATTGGCCGGCGACAAAATGTTGTTCGTCGCCATCATCAGCGTTCGAGCTTCCAACTGCGCCTCGAGAGAAAGCGGAACGTGAACCGCCATCTGGTCGCCGTCGAAGTCGGCATTGAAGGCCGTGCAGACCAGAGGATGCAACTGGATTGCTTTACCCTCGATCAGGATCGGTTCGAACGCCTGGATACCGAGCCTATGCAGCGTTGGTGCGCGGTTCAGCAGGACCGGATGCTCGCGGATGACCTCGTCGAGAATATCCCAAACCTCGGGGCTTTCCTTTTCCACCATTTTCTTGGCAGCCTTGATCGTGGTCGCCAGCCCGCGGAATTGAAGTTTGCTGAAGATGAAAGGCTTGAACAATTCGAGAGCCATCTTCTTCGGCAAGCCGCACTGGTGCAGCTTCAGGGTAGGACCGACAACGATCACCGAACGGCCGGAATAGTCGACGCGCTTGCCGAGCAGGTTCTGGCGGAATCGCCCCTGCTTACCTTTGATCATATCGGCCAGCGATTTCAGCGGCCGCTTGTTCGAGCCGGTTATGGCGCGCCCGCGTCGGCCGTTGTCGAGCAAGGCATCGACAGCTTCCTGCAGCATCCGTTTCTCGTTGCGCACGATGATATCCGGCGCATTGAGGTCCAACAGCCGCTTCAGACGATTGTTGCGATTAATCACGCGACGGTACAGATCGTTCAGATCCGAGGTGGCGAAACGACCGCCATCGAGCGGCACCAGAGGACGCAACTCGGGTGGCAATACCGGCAACACCGTCAGAATCATCCACTCGGGGCGATTGTTGGACGAAATCAACGACTCAATTGCCTTAAGACGCTTGGTGTGCTTTTTGATCTTCGTTTCTGAGTTGGTCGAATCGATCTCTTCCCGCAGCGTAGCTACCTCCGTGTTGAGATCCATGGTTTTCAGCATCTCATAGATCGCTTCGGCGCCCATCTTCGCGACAAATTCATCGCCGTGCTGCTGTGCTGCCTGCTGATATTCCTCTTCGGTCAACAACTGGCCGCGATTGAGCGGCGTCATTCCGTGGTCGATGACGACATAGGACTCAAAATAAAGCACACGCTCGATCTCGCGCAAGGTCATGTCGAGCAGCAATGCGATACGGGAAGGCAGTGATTTGAGGAACCAAATATGCGCGACGGGGCTAGCCAGTTCGATATGGCCCATGCGCTCCCGCCGAACTTTGGACAGCGTGACCTCGACACCGCACTTTTCGCAAATGACGCCGCGATGTTTCAGGCGTTTGTATTTGCCACAAAGACATTCGTAGTCGCTGACCGGACCGAAAATCTTTGCACAGAACAAACCGTCGCGCTCCGGCTTGAATGTACGGTAGTTAATCGTTTCGGGCTTCTTTACTTCTCCGTAAGACCAGGACCGAATCATATCGGGCGAAGCAAGACTGATGCGGATGCTGTCGAATTCTTCCGCTTGGTTTTGACGCTTTAAGAAGTTAATGAGATCTTTCACAGAGGTCCTCCTAAATTCGGTTCTGCCGATCCGGACCTCGAAACGATCCGGATCATGCGTCTAGCGTATTAGTCCTGTTCCAACTCGATGTTGATTCCCAAGGAGCGAATCTCTTTGATCAACACGTTGAACGACTCGGGCATGGCCGCCTCCATGCGATGGTCACCATCGACTATGTTTTTGTAGATCTTGGTGCGTCCGGTTACGTCGTCCGATTTGACCGTAAGCATTTCCTGGAGCGTATAGGCTGCGCCATAAGCTTCCAGCGCCCAGACTTCCATTTCCCCGAAACGCTGACCGCCGAACTGGGCCTTGCCGCCCAAAGGTTGCTGCGTAACCAGGCTGTATGGACCGGTAGAACGAGCATGCATCTTATCGTCGACCAAATGGTTAAGCTTGAGCATGTACATATAGCCGACGGTGACGGGTCGATCGAAGATTTCGCCGGTACGGCCGTCCGTTAGCCGCGTTTGGCCGCTTTCGGGCAGATCCGCCAAGCGCAGCATGGTCTTGATATCATCCTCGGTGGCACCGTCGAAAACCGGCGTAGCCATGGGAACCCCTCCCCGGAGGTTGAAGGCAAGCTCGAGAATCTCATTGTCGGACAGTAGGCTTAAGTCCTCTTTCTTGCCGCTGCAGTTATAGACTTCCTTCAAAAACTGGCGGACCTCCTCAATCTTGGTCTTAGCTTCCAACATCTTGCCAATCTTGAGCCCTAACCCCTTGGCCGCCCAGCCGAGATGGGTTTCCAATACCTGACCGACATTCATACGCGAGGGCACGCCGAGCGGATTGAGCACGATATCGACGGGGGTTCCGTCCGCGAGATAAGGCATATCCTCGACCGGCACGATTTGGGAGATAACACCCTTGTTACCGTGGCGTCCCGCCATCTTGTCACCCGGCTGGATACGGCGCTTGACGGCCAAATAGACCTTGACCATCTTCAAAACACCGGGCGGCAAGTCGTCGCCCATAGCAATCTTCTTCTTTTTCTCCTCCAACCGCTTGTTCATTTCCTCTCGCTGCTGAGCGATTTGCTCGGCAATGGTCTCGAGTTGAACGTTCAAGTCTTCATCCTGAAGGCGAATTTCCAGCCACTGGGACTGTTTCAGCCCATCGAGATACTCACGGGTAATGACATCACTCGAGCGCAGTCGGTTCGGGCCCGACTCCGCAAGCTTACCCAGCAGCATCTGCTCTACGCGCTGGTAAAAATCCTTCTCGATAATCCGAAGCTGGTCGTTCAGGTCCTTTTTGACCCGGTCGATTTCCGCCTGCTCGATCTGCTTCGCACGGTCGTCCTTTTTGACACCGTCGCGGGTGAACACTTGGACGTCGATGACGGTGCCGTCCATGCCGGAAGGCACTCGCAAGGACGTGTCTTTCACATCCGACGCCTTTTCGCCAAAAATGGCCCGGAGCAGCTTCTCCTCGGGGGTAAGCTGGGTTTCGCCTTTCGGCGTAACCTTACCCACCAGAATATCGCCCGCCTTGACCTCGGCACCGATATAGACAATTCCGGACTCATCCAGCTTGGCTAACGCCGCTTCGCCTACATTGGGAATATCGGCGGTGATTTCTTCCGGTCCTAGTTTAGTATCCCGAGCGACGCAGGTTTTTTCCTCGATATGGATGGTCGTGAAGCGATCGTCCTGCACCACCCGCTCCGAGATCAAGATAGAGTCCTCGAAGTTGCATCCGTTCCAGGGCATGAACGCCACCAAGAGATTCTGACCCAACGCCAGCTCGCCCATGTCGGTGGACGGTCCATCTGCAAGGATGTCGCCTTTCGCCACGCTGTCGCCCAGTTTTACCAAGGGCTTTTGATTGATACAGGTGTTTTGGTTCGACCGCGTGTACTTGGTCAGATTGTAGATATCAACCCCAGGCACGCCTGCTTCGGTTTCGTTGTCGTTCACACGCACGACGATACGTCCGGCATCCACGAATTCGATCACTCCGCCACGCTTGGCAATTACCGTCACGCCCGAATCCCTGGCTACGATGCGCTCCATGCCCGTGCCGACTAAAGGTTTCTCGGTCCGCAGTGTCGGTACGGCTTGGCGTTGCATGTTGGATCCCATCAATGCACGGTTGGCGTCGTCGTGCTCCAGGAATGGAATCAACGATGCGGCGACCGAAACGATCTGGCGTGACGACACGTCCATATAATTGATTTGATCGGCTGACGCGAGGGTAAACTCGTCTTTGTGCCGACAAGAAACCAGGTCGTCGACCAATCGGCCGTTTTCATCTACCTTGGCGCTGGCCTGAGCGATGAAATACTTGCCCTCTTCGATTGCGGAAAGATATTCGATCTCGTCAGTGACCACGCAATCGACCACCTTACGGTAAGGCGTCTCGAGAAATCCGTATTCATTAGTACGAGCGTAGACCGCCAATGAATTGATCAGGCCAATATTGGGTCCTTCCGGCGTTTCGATAGGACAAACACGACCATAGTGAGTCGTGTGAACGTCGCGCACTTCGAATCCCGCACGCTCACGAGCAAGGCCACCTGGTCCCAAAGCCGAAACGCGGCGCTTATGGGTAACCTCGGATAACGGGTTGTTCTGATCCATGAATTGAGATAACTGGCTAGAGCCGAAGAACTCCTTGATCGATGCCGCGACCGGCTTGGCATTGATGATTTCCTGTGGCATCAGGTTTTCGGCATCGGCCAGGGACAAGCGTTCCTTGACAGCACGCTCTACGCGGACCAGCCCAAGCCGGAACTGATTCTCCACCATCTCGCCGACTGAACGTACACGGCGGTTGCCAAGATGGTCGATATCGTCGACCGCGCCTATGCCATTGCGAATATTGATGAGTTCCTTGAGAACATCAATGATGTCTTCCTTTGTCAACACGCCCGGCCCGGTAATCTCCGAACGACCAAGGCGACGATTGAACTTCATGCGACCGACCGCCGATAGATCGTAGCGATCCGGCGAGAAGAAGAGATTGTCGAATAGCGTCTGCGCGGCTTCTCGTGCAGGCGGCTCGCCGGGTCGCATCATGCGGTAGATTTCCACTAACGCATCGAGCTGGGTCTCCGTCGTATCGATCCGCATCGCGTTGGCCATGTATGGACCACGGTCGAGATCGTTGATGTACAGCGTATCGACGGCCTCAATACCAGCCGCGATGATACGGCTCAGTAGATCCTCCGTAATCTCGTCGTTCACCTTGGCCACTAACTCACCTGTGCTCGGGACGATCACATTATGAGCGAGAATTTTGCCATAGAGGTAATCTCTCGGCACATCCAGCTGTTTCAGCCCCGCTTTATCCATCTGCCGAATGTGTCGAGCCGTAATCCGATGTCCCTTCTCGACGATCATCTGACCATCGGCTTTGATGTCAAAACTCGCGATATCGCCACGCAGACGTTCTGGAATCAGGTCAAGCAGAATACCTTGGCCTGTAAACGAAAAGCGATTGGTCTCGAAGAACAGTTTGATGATCTGTTCGTTATCATAACCTAGAGCTCGCAAAAGAACTGTGGCGGGCAATTTTCGCCGACGGTCTATTCGCACATAAACACAGTCTTTGTGATCGAACTCGAAGTCCAACCAGGATCCCCGATATGGAATAATCCGCGCATTAAACAAAAGTTTTCCGGATGAGTGGGTTTTACCGCGGTCATGATCGAAGAACACACCTGGCGAACGGTGCAGTTGTGACACGATAACGCGTTCCGTTCCATTAACAACGAAAGTGCCCGTATCCGTCATGAGCGGGATTTCGCCCATGTAAATTTCCTGCTCCTTGATATCCTTCACAACTTTCGCACTGGCAGGTGCTTCGCGATCATAGATCACCAGACGTACCAGCACACGCAAGGGTGCCGCGTAATTGGCGCCACGCTGCTGACATTCTTTGACATCGAAAGTAGGCTCGCCCAAAGAGTAATTTACGTACTCGAGAACGGCATGTCCGGTGTGGCTCTCAATCGGAAAAACTGACCTCAACGCGGCATGCAAACCCTCATCGACGCGTTTACTAGGAGAAACATCGGCCTGTAGAAATCTCTTGTATGAATCGACTTGAGTTGCTAAAAGATAAGGGACTTCAAGTACGTCACGACGCTTGCCAAAACTGTTACGAATGCGTTTTTTTTCGGTGAAAGAGTAGGCCATAGTGGTTCCTTACCTTAAATGTTCAAACGAAATTACCACGATGTCTAAAGGAGATCAGAAGACTCGGATGACCACTTGCGGATTAGAATTAGACATAGGACAGTAGAAGTAATTCGACCGGGGACTGGATAGCACTGTACGCCTCAACTGCTCACCGCCAAGGTGAGCCACACACATTTACGAAAGATCGTCGCAAGCGCCGAAAGGCCGGCAGCCATCAGCTGCCAGCCTTACGAACGTCGACTTAGGTCAGACGGAACAACAATTATTTAATTTCAACTGCAGCGCCGGCTTCAACCAGTTGTTTCTTGATATCTTCGGCTTCTTGCTTGCTTACCGCTTCTTTGACCGTGGACGGAACGCCTTCTACGAGGTCTTTGGCCTCCTTCAGGCCCAATCCGGTGATACTGCGAATAACTTTGATGACGTTCACCTTATTGTCGCCGAAGCCGGTCATAACGACATCGAACTCAGTCTTTTCTTCAGCCGCTGGCGCTGCCGCCGCTGCAGGTGCAGCAACAGCTACTGCGGCAGCCGCAGAAACGCCGAACTTCTCTTCCATGGCGGAGATCAAATCCACCACTTCCATCACCGTCATATTGGCAATGGTTTCTAAAATATCTTCTTTAGATACAGCCATCGAAATACTCCAAAATAGACCTTATAACCTTGCTTATGCCGCCTGCTTTTGATTGCGCACCGCCGCCACCGTCCGAACCAGCTTCGCATGAGGCTCCGCCATGGTTCTGACGAACTTCTCGATCGGCGCTTTCATGACGCCCATCAACATGGCCAAAGCTTGTTCTTTGTTCGGCAGCTTCGATAACCGCTCGATCTCTGAGGCGCCATACAGCTTTCCACCCACAGCCACCAGCCTCACCGCCAGTTTTTCGTGCTGCTTCGAAAAGTCGTAAACGACGCGCGCCGCGGAACCTGGATCTTCAATAGAAAACGCCAGGATCAACGGCCCGACCAACCCCTCTTGCATGCACGCAAACTCAGTGCCCTCTACAGCCCGACGGGCCAGAGTGTTTTTAATCACCCTCAGATATACACCAGATTCACGTGCAACCTTACGAAGGTTGGTCAATTCAGAAACGGTTAACCCGCGATACTCCGCAGCTACTGCAGAGTGTGCTTGAGCGGCAACAGCAGCGACTTCTGCGACGACGGCTTTCTTGTCATCCAGTCTTAGCGCCACCTTTTACCTCCAATAGTAGTCTGAACAGTTGGGAACCATTCAGAGCCAAAAAACATCCCAAATTAGGATGCCCCTATAACGGCTCCTTTCACCGATCACGGATTCAGTACACCGTCTGCGCAGGCTTTATTGATTAAGCGCATTGAGCGCGCCTGCGGTCTTTGACGGTTACCGGCGCGGTGCCGGCAACCCAAAGTCTGTCTTACTTATGCCGTCAGACTACCGTGATCAACCTGCAACCCAGGCCCCATGGTGGAAGACACGGTAATTTTCTTCAGATAGACGCCCTTGGACGTCGAAGGCTTGGCTTTCTTAAGGTCGGACAGAAGCGCTTCGAGGTTTTCCTTGAGCGCTGTCGCATCAAAGTTTACTTTGCCGATAGTGCAGTGAATAATGCCTTTTTTGTCGGTGCGATAACGCCCTTGCCATGCTTTGGCATTCTTAACTGCCGCCGCCACGTCCGGGGTTACCGTACCGACTTTCGGGTTTGGCATCAGGCCGCGCGGACCGAGAATCTGACCCAACTGCCCAACTACACGCATGGCGTCAGGCGACGCGATGACAACATCAAAATTGAGTTCGCCGGCCTTAATTTGAGCGGCGAGATCATCCATGCCTACGATATCTGCTCCAGCTTCTTTCGCCGCCTCAGCATTAGCCCCTTGTGCAAACACTGCGACACGAACCGTTTTCCCGGTGCCATGGGGCAACACAGTCGCGCCACGGACTGCCTGATCCGATTTTCTTGGATCAACGCCCAGATTTACGCTTACGTCTACCGATTCGACGAACTTAACCATCGAAAGCTGTTTCAGAACCGCAAAGGCCTCATCGGCAGCATATAGCTTTCCCGACTGAAGTTTTTCTTTGATCGCCTTAGCGCGCTTGCTCAACCTAGCCATTACACGCCCTCCACATTGAGACCCATGCTGCGCGCACTACCCGCAATGGTACGAATCGCCGCATCCATATCAGCCGCAGTCAGATCGGGCAATTTCACAGCAGCGATCTCCGCCAACTGATCGCGAGAAACAGTTCCCACCTTGTTTGTATTCGGATTGCTACTACCCTTAGCCAAACCGATTGCCTTTTTAAGCAGAACCGAAGCGGGGGGCGTTTTAGTGATAAACGTAAAGCTACGATCACTATATACCGTGATAACGACTGGTAAAGGCAACCCCTTTTCTACACCCTGCGTATGAGCGTTGAATGCCTTACAAAATTCCATAATGTTCACGCCGCGCTGACCGAGTGCTGGCCCAACGGGAGGACTAGGATTTGCTTCGCCCGCCTTGACCTGAAGCTTAATGTATGCTGTTATTTTCTTTGCCATTACTTACTCCTGATGGGTGATAACGCTTTAAAGCTCCCCATACCCGCAACACATCGCGCACGCCCGGCGCGGGAAATGATAAAAAAATAGAATTATGCTTTTTCGACCTGACCGAAATCGAGCTCAACCGGTGTTGAACGCCCGAAAATCAAAACCGATACGCGCAGCTTGTTTTTCTCGTAGTTAACTTCCTCAACCACGCCATTGAAGTCCTTAAAAGGACCTTCAATGACTCGGACGACCTCACCAACCTCGAAAAGAACCTTAGGCTTTGGCTTAGTTGCACCTTCCTCGACCCGACTCAAGATCGCCTCAGCTTCCTGATCGGATATGGGCGCTGGCCGATCAGAGGTTCCTCCGATAAAACCAAGCACCCGCGGGACCTCTTTAACAAGATGCCAGGTTTCGTCGTTTAACTCCATCTGAACCAGGACGTATCCAGGAAAGAATTTGCGTTCGCTTTTCCTTTGCTGGCCCATACGCATCTCAACAACTTCTTCTGTGGGAACAAGAATTTTCCCAAAAAAGCGCTCCAGGCCCGACCGTTTAATTCTCTCTTCTAGAGAACGTTTCACCTGATTCTCGAAGTTGGAGTACGCATGCACTACGTACCAACGCAAGGACATGCTAGCTCCCCTGCCCGGTCAACTGACTGATTACCCAAAACAGGAACATATCGAGCAACCACAACATCAAACCGACAAGAAAAACCAAAGCGACAACGATCAACGTTGCCTGTACGGTTTCCTGACGCGTCGGCCATACCACCTTTCTGACCTCAACTCTCGCCTCCTTCACAAAGCCCCAAAAGGTTTTCCCAAGCGAGGTCGTTAAGATCATTGCTATCGAGACAATCGACAAGCCGACAACCCCGAGCACTCGGTATAGCAATAACTGCTGAGAGAAGTAGTAAAAACCGACCACTCCAGCAATCAATAAACCGATTGCGAGCACGAGCTTCGCCGTGTCGATGACCGAGGAACCTGACTCTGCTCGAGCAGCCATGAACATCCCAACCAGAATTAAAAGCGATTATTTCATAACAGAGATGGCAGGCCAGGAGGGACTCGAACCCCCAACCTGCGGTTTTGGAGACCGCTGCTCTGCCAATTGAGCTACTGACCTATATACTCTGCCGATTTGACAAGCCGCCCCACATACAAAATGCAGGAACCGCGGCCTCTACTACTCCAACACTTTGGACACCACACCGGCCCCGACGGTCCGGCCGCCTTCGCGCACCGCAAAGCGCAAGCCCTCTTCCATCGCGATCGGCGCGATCAATTTCACGGTGATCTTGACGTTATCCCCCGGCATCACCATCTCAACCCCTTCCGGCAACTCCACCGCCCCGGTTACATCCGTGGTCCGGAAGTAAAACTGCGGCCGATAGCCGTTGAAGAATGGCGTGTGACGCCCCCCTTCCTCCTTGGACAACACGTAAATCTCCGCCTCAAAATGGGTGTGCGGGGTAATCGTGTTCGGCGCCGCCAGCACCTGACCACGCTCCACGTCCTCCCGCTTGGTGCCGCGCAACAACACCCCGACGTTATCGCCCGCTACCCCTTCATCCAAGAGCTTGCGGAACATCTCGACACCGGTGCAGGTGGTCTTGGTGGTCTCGCGAAGCCCGACGATGGAGATCTCATCCCCGACCTTGACCTTGCCGCGCTCAATACGCCCGGTCACCACGGTACCGCGCCCGGAAATCGAGAACACGTCCTCGATCGGCATCAGGAATGGCTTCTCGATGTCGCGCTTTGGCTCGGGGATATAGGCATCCAGCGCATCGACCAGCTTCAAAATCGCCGGCACACCAATTTCGCTCTGATCCCCCTCCAACGCCTTCAAGGCCGAGCCGCGCACGATCGGGGTATCGTCTCCGGGGAAGTCGTACTTAGAGAGCAATTCGCGCACTTCCATCTCGACCAACTCGAGCAACTCGGGATCGTCCACCATGTCGGCCTTGTTCAGGAACACAACAATGTAGGGCACCCCGACCTGTCGCGCCAGGAGGATATGCTCACGGGTTTGCGGCATCGGACCGTCCGCAGCCGAGCACACCAGAATGGCCCCGTCCATCTGCGCCGCACCGGTGATCATGTTCTTGACGTAGTCGGCGTGACCGGGGCAGTCGACATGCGCATAATGCCGCGTGGGGGACTCATACTCCACGTGAGCCGTCGCGATCGTAATGCCGCGCGCCCGCTCTTCCGGCGCCGCATCGATTTGATCGTATGCCTTGAATTCGCCGCCAAAGCGCTCTGCCCCCACCTTGGTCAGAGCCGCCGTCAGGGTCGTCTTGCCATGGTCCACATGACCAATCGTCCCGACGTTCACATGCGGCTTTGTGCGCGTAAATTTCTCTTTGGACACGACCTGGATACCTCGCTAATACTTATTTTTAAACACTAACCTACAGATGCCTTCTTAATTACCGCGTCAGCAATGTTCGCAGGGGCTTCCTGGTATTTCTTAAATTCCATTGAGTAAGTCGCTCGACCCTGACTTAATGAGCGCAACGTGGTTGAATAACCAAACATCTCAGCCAAGGGAACTTCCGCCTTCAGCACTTTGATGCCAGCATTATCGTCCATCCCCAAGACCATGCCGCGACGCCTATTTAAGTCGCCGACGACGTCACCCATGTAATCTTCCGGAGTCTCCACTTCTACGCTCATAATGGGCTCGAGCAAGACTGGCGCCGCTTTCCGAGCACCCTCTTTGAAACACATCGAGCCAGCTATCTTAAACGCCATTTCGCTGGAATCCACGTCGTGATATGAACCATCGAACAATGTAACCTTCACGTCTACGACGGGGTAGCCGGCTAATATACCATTTTGTAGCTGCTCTTGCACACCTTTATCTACGGCTGGAATATATTCCCTCGGAACAACCCCGCCGACGATGCCGTTCACGAACTCATAACCACCGGCCTCTAAGGGTTCTATACGCAACCATACATGGCCATACTGACCACGCCCACCGGTTTGACGAATATACTTTCCTTCCTGCTCGACGGACTTCCTGATGGTTTCCCGGTAAGCCACTTGGGGCGCGCCGACATTGGCCTCAACCTTAAACTCGCGCTTCATTCGGTCGACAATAATTTCCAAATGCAACTCACCCATACCAGAGATGATGGTTTGCCCCGATTCCTCATCGGTATGAACGCGGAACGATGGATCTTCCTGCGCCAATCGTTGCAGAGCAAGCCCCATTTTTTCCTGATCGCTCTTGGTTTTCGGCTCGACCGCAACCGATATCACCGGCTCAGGGAACTCCATTCTCTCAAGGACCACCGGCTTATCCACGGAAGAGAGAGTCGTACCAGTGACGATATCCTTCAAGCCGACGCAAGCAGCGATATCGCCAGCCCGAATTTCTTTGATCTCCTCCCGAGTATTCGCGTGCATACGTAGCAAGCGGCCTATTCGCTCTTTATTTCCGCTTTGTGAATTGATTACGCTATCCCCCGAACTCAGCACGCCCGAATAAACACGGACGAAGGTTAGAGTTCCCACAAATGGATCAGTCATAATCTTGAATGCGAGCGCAGAAAACGGCTCGTCATCATCCGATTTACGGTCGACAGGCTGTCCGCTATCCGCGTCCGTTCCTTTGATAGGCGGAACATCTACAGGAGACGGCAGGTAATCAACAACCGCGTCTAGCATTGCCTGGACACCCTTATTCTTAAAGGCCGACCCACAGAGCATTGGAACGATTTCGAGGCCTATCGTACGCTTACGCAAGGCGCCCTTAATCTCCTCTTCCGAAAGCTCCCCCTGCTCAAGGTACTTGTTCATCAATTCTTCATCAGCCTCGGCCGCAGCCTCGACCATTTTTTCGCGCCATTCAGCAGCATCATCCGCAAGGTCCACTGGAACATCGGCATATTCGAACGTTGCACCATTATCCGCCTCGTTCCACACAATCGCTTTCATCTTTACCAGATCGATCACGCCTTTGAACGAATCTTCCGCACCAACAGGAATCTGAATCGGAACTGGGTTCGCACGTAGGCGCTCGCGCATCTGCTTGTAAACCTTGAAAAAGTCCGCCCCCGTCCGATCCATCTTATTCACAAAGGCAATGCGAGGAACTCCGTACTTCGTGGCTTGACGCCACACGGTCTCCGACTGCGGCTGGACGCCACCAACCGCGCAATAGAGCATACAAGCGCCATCCAAAACGCGCATCGAGCGCTCCACCTCGATTGTAAAATCGACGTGACCAGGAGTATCAATGATATTAATTCGGTGCTCAGGATAATTAAGCCCCATACCCCGCCAATAAGTCGTGGTCGCCGCAGACGTGATGGTAATCCCGCGCTCCTGCTCCTGCTCCATCCAGTCCATCGTAGCAGCACCATCATGGACTTCACCGATCTTATGGTTTATGCCGGTATAGAACAACACACGCTCTGTGGTGGTAGTCTTGCCCGCATCAATATGCGCGGAAATCCCGATATTGCGGTATCTCTCGATTGGAGTCGTGCGTGCCACTGTTTTAACCTTCGCTAACCTGGATTGGAGATAATAAGTCGCTATTTACCAGCGATAATGAGAGAACGCCTTGTTTGCCTCAGCCATGCGGTGCGTGTCTTCACGCTTTTTCACAGCCGACCCGCGATTGTCGTTCGCATCAAGCAACTCAGCCGCCAACCTCATGACCATACCCTTCTCGCCTCTCTTCCGCGCCGCATCGATTAGCCAGCGCATAGCCAAAGCCGCCCTGCGAGCAGGACGAACCTCGACCGGCACTTGATAGGTGGCACCGCCAACACGGCGCGATTTAACTTCCACAAGAGGCTGCACATTCTCCAGCGCTTTAGTCAACACATCCAAGGATGACTGACTGGTTTTGGCAGAAATATGATCCAAAGCACCGTAAACCACCTTTTCAGCTACGGACTTCTTTCCACTCAGCATCAGCATATTGACGAAGCGAGCCAATATTTCGCTGCCGAAACGTGGATCCGGAATAACCTCTCTTCTTTGAGCGACTCTTCTTCTAGACATAACGCAACCCAGAACTCAGTTAACTTTTTGGTCTTTTCGCGCCGTACTTAGACCGCCCTTGACGACGCTTTTGAACACCCGCCGTATCGAGACTACCGCGAACAATGTGATACCTCACACCCGGCAAATCCTTTACACGACCACCCCTAATCAAAACCACGGAGTGCTCCTGCAAATTATGCCCTTCGCCACCAATATAACTGGTCACCTCAGCACCGTTAGTCAAACGAACGCGCGCCACCTTTCTTAATGCGGAGTTCGGCTTCTTGGGCGTAGTCGTATAAACACGCGTACAAACACCACGCCGCTGAGGACAACTGTCCAGGGCCGGCACATTGCTTTTGTCTTTTCTTCTGACTCGCGGCTTCCGAACCAACTGGTTTATCGTAGTCATTACCAAACTCCAAAACTTTTTCGCTCAACCTTCGGAAAAATCGTCACCAGGAACCCCACTCCGCCTAACAAACACTAAAAGGCGCTGGTAAAGCGGCGAAATTTAAAACTAAAAAGCCAATTTGTCAATATCACGCTACCATTTAAGAAAGTATAGAGATAAGACGCACAAAGAAGCTAGTCACCTGACGCCCCTTTCTCATCTGCACTGAAGTCCACTACGAAAAAACTTCAGACAGCAAACTAGCCATCAATAACTCGCCACCACCCAATAAGCACCAGCTACAACAGCCAAATTAAGCAGCAGAACTAGAATCAACCAAATACTACCGCGAATTTAGCCAAAAACTACGCCAAACGAGAACAGCCGAAGACGAACAGGAGCAATGAAATGAACAGCCCAAAGGGAATCGGTTATTTCAAGCAAATAGCAACCGCACAATCAGCCCCAAATCCGCAAGCGCACCACAACCTACTCCATGAAGGACGCAGAGCGCATCAACGCATCTTTGGACTCATCACGCTAACTATCGGAAGGCGGGGAACATCAAAGATGGATGCAAGGAGCAATTAAGAATAACATCATAAGTTAATACACGCCCCTCGGGCGCGTATTAACTCCTATTTATGAGCTGAATACAAAAACACGAACTCACAACAAACATATATGGCTCCCCCGGACGGGCTCGAACCGCCGACCCGCTGGTTAACAGCCAGCTGCTCTACCGACTGAGCTACAGGGGAATAATTGAGTCATGGGATTATAAAAAGAGAACGCTGCCCCGTCAAACCCCATGCAAACTTATATCGAAAGTGGCGCGCCTGGAGAGATTCGAACTCCCGACCACCTAGTTCGTAGCCAGGTACTCTATCCAACTGAGCTACAGGCGCGCTATGGAATGCGTATTATCAATAATGACAAGCGCCCCGTCAAATTTTTTCTCGCTATCAGCAAATTTCTGGAGTGCTCCATAATTTAGGCCCTAGATTCCACTAAGACACCAAGAGAACGCCGGATCATGTAGATACTGAAATCCGGTAGTACAACGCAGCCATTCATCCAGAGAAATTTGAGCCACCCCACAAACCTTTAACGGCAACTTACGAAGTGATACAGAGCAGATGCGGAATGCCTATAAACCAACACAACCTCAACATCAATCAGACCCAGGCAGCGGTTATGCCACCATGCCAGGCAGCCCCATATGACCTTCAGGATCAGAGGTGCGACCGGAATCACAATGCATCTTCCTACCAACTAATAGGCACTACAGCATGGCCGCAGCAGAAAGCACATTTTGGTTTTAGCTCGCCGCGGGCATTCTTTCGGCTGTACCTCAGGTATTCATGACTTACGCAAAAGTGATCATGGACGGGTCGCCAACTCGGGCTAAGAGTGGTAAATTCATCCGGCATGAAAGACACCATGACACGTCTTGCTTACTGCCAGTATCTGCTGGTCAGCCAGATCAATTACACATTGACGAACTTTGCGGACCATGGCGATACCTTCAGCCATGATGCGATCAACCGTTATCTACGAGATGAACGAATTACTCCGCGATTGATTTGGGACAACGTGCGCGGGGACCTTGTGCCGACCCCTGCGGGCTACCTCCTCTTCGACGACACGGTCCTGGACAAGTAATACTCCCATCGGATTGAGCTGGTCCGCCGGCAATGGAGTGGCAATGCCAAAGCCGTGATCAAGGGTATCGGCATCGTGACCTGCGTCTACGTCAATCCTGCGGCCGATCAATTCTGGCTCATCGATTACCGCCTCTATGATCCCGATGGGGACGGCAAATCCAAGCTCGATCACGTCCATGACATGCTGACGAACGTGGGCCATCACAAGCGGCTGCCGTTTCGCGCCGTGCTGATGGACACCTGGTATGCCACCAAGGAGTTGATGCTGCTCATCGAATCCTTGAAGAAGGTCTATTACTGTCCTCTCAAAGACAACCGCCAGGTGAATGATTCCGGCGGCGACCGGCCTTATCAACGGGTGGACTCGCTGATCTGGAGTCCGGCCGAGTTGGCGCACGGCAAGACCATCAAGATCAAGGGTTTCCTTAAAGACCACAAGGTGCGCTTGTTCCGGGTCGAGGTGTCCACCCACCGCACGGACTGGGTCGTAACCAACGATCCCGCTCAGACCTCCGCTGAGGCGACACAACAGGCGTGTGGCTTCCGCTGGAAAATTGAGCAGTTGCACCGTGAAGGCAAACAAGTGACCGGGTTGGAGCGCTGCCAGTGCCGCAAGGCCTGCATCCAATGCAACCACATCGGCTGTGCCTTCCTGGTCTGGGTCCGGCTCAAGCACTTGGCGGCCCAGATCGGCCGTACGGTCTATCAACTCAAGCACGGCTTGCTGGATGATTATCTTATTCAGCAGCTTAAGAATCCATCACTCAAAATGGTTCTTGCGTAAGTCCTGGTATTAATACTTCGGGCCGAGAATCGTTAATCTTGTGCTCTCGACGAGCAAACACAACCTTATCACTCGTCAGTACCCGACGCAGATTTTCCTTAGCCTCGAGAATACCGCCTCATCCCGCGGAGCCATTAACCAGACGCGGCCAGAGAACGACCACCTGACGGAAATTAACGTCCTGACAATTTGAATAGAGCACGAGAGATCGAGAAGCCCCCTTAGCAAAGACAGCCTTGCCAATTCGAACTAATGGCACGGAGAGAGATTATCCTATTCAACCCTATCGCCAGTGCTTAAGGCTGACAGCCTCATTTCCACGAGAGCAAAGCCGAGCACCTCAAATCAGACTTCTACTGTATGCCGTCCTTAGACGATCTCGATTTAACGCAAGCCACTGGAGACCAATAATCGGGATAGCCGCCTCAATTCGCCCCTGATTAAGCCATTCCATCGCCTGATCGAAGCTCGATACGCGAACCAGAATATCCTCGTGCTCCTCACCAAGGCCGTGCACACCACCTAAACCGCGGGAGTCGATGATTCCACAGAACAGCGTGATTTTTTCCGAACAACCGCCTGGCGTCGGAAAAAATTCGGCGATGCGAACAAGGTGGCGAATTTTGCAGCCAGCTTCCTCACAGGCTTCGCGATAAGCAACGTCTTCAGCACTTTCTCCTTCTTCGAAGGCACCCGCCACAATCTCGAGCAACCAAGGATCACCATTCACAAACATGGCCCCAACTCTAAACTGCTCGATAAGCACCACCTGATCTGCCACGGGATCATAGGGAATAACCGCAACGCTCCTGCCACGATGGAACAACTCCCTATCCAAAGACTCACTCCAGCCTCCACCAAACAACGTATGCCTGAGTCGGATGCGTGACAGACTGAAGAAGCCGCGATAAATCGACTCATTCTCGATCAACTCGAATGCTTTCTCGACCTTCTCCATAATCGTGCCGACCTAGTTCAATAAAGTCCGGCCGATACAGCACTGCGCAGCATATGGCCGAACGTGGTGCCGATACGGTTTGTAACCCGATCCCACAGATCCTCCTCCGGTGTGTAATTCACCATGTCTTTAGCACCAATTACCGTTTCCGCCACAGAACGAACATCTCCTAGCTCATCCACCAATCCGAGCTTAATGCCTTCGGCGCCCGTCCAGACCAGCCCCGAGTACAGCTCAGGAGCATCCTCCTTCAGGCGCCCTATCCGCCCTTCTCGCACAGCCTCGATAAACTGCCGATGGATCGAATTGAGCACTGACTGTACATGCTCTTTTGCTATTGGGTCGACCGGCGAAAAAGGATCGAGAATGGCCTTGTGCTCTCCGGCCGTCATTACCCTGCGCTCAATGCCCAGTTTGTTAATGGCGTCCACGAATCCGAAGCTATCCATGATCACGCCGATTGATCCAACAATACTCGATTGATTGACGAAGATCTTATCGGTAGCAGACGCGATGTAGTAGCCACCGGAAGTGCACATGTCCGCAACTACCGCATAAATAGGAAGATCCGGTTTAAGCTTTTTTATCCGTCGAATCTCTTCATAAATGTAAGCCGATTGGACGGGGCTTCCACCGGGCGTATTCATGCGCAAAATAATGCCTTTGGCGCCAGCTGCTTCGGCCGCCGCCCTAAGGCCTTCGATGATAGTATCAGCGTTGGCTCTCTCCCCAGCAGCTATCATACCTGCCACGTCGACGACCGCGGTGTGACTCTTCTCTCCTCTACTGCGTTGCTCAGACAAAGGTTGTGCAACCAGCCAAAGCGCAACGCCAAAATAGGCAAGCATAAGCAGCTTGAAAAATACCCCCCAGCGCCTTGCCCGCCGCTGTTCCGTAATCGACGCCAACAGCACTTTTTCCAGAGTCTCACGCTCCCATGTGGACGCAGGCGTCCGCTTCTCCGCCTCTTGTTCAATTTCGCTCATATCGTGTTGATCCATAACGTCATCTCAATTGATTTCGTTTGCCTCAGATTCAAACCAAAATTAATTCGTCAGTTTAGAACCCTTAGAAGGTCTGCAGTCCGTTCTAGACACGCCAAAGGGCCAAACTCAGTCAATTCGACCAAATCATTCGCACCGCACCCGACACCCACTGCGGGAACCCCAGCATTTCGAGCCATTCGCAAATCGTGCAGCGAATCGCCCACCATCAAAGTCCTTTCTTGAGTGATGTCGAGCTCGCACATAAGTTGAAAGAGCATTTCGGGATTGGGCTTGGATGCCGTCTCATCCGCACAACGGGTTGAATGAAAAAGCAGTTCCGTCCCGGTTGCGGCAAGAGCATGATTCAGGCCGACACGGGTTTTCCCCGTAGCAACCGCAAGGCGGTAACCACGCCCCCTCAATTCCATCAACATATCGAGCACTCCGGCAAATAAGCCATCGACATTGATCATCTTGCCGCTGTAATAACGGCGATAGCTTTCCGCCAAACGGAGTGCCATTTTGGAAGGATGCTCCGGAAATAAAGCCTCCATCGCTTCCTTCAATCCTAGACCTATAACGGACTTAGCTGCTCGATCGGAAGGCACAGGCAAACCGCAATCGCACGCCGCCCGCTGTAAGCAGCCTACAATCCATCCGACCGAGTCAAAAAGCGTGCCATCCCAATCAAAAACCAAAAGATCGAATCGATTGCTCATCACAGCAATACTTTAAGGAACTCGGAAAGATCCTGATCAAGCGGAGCTTTCACCTCGATCGATTTACCCGTGCGTGGATGAAGGAACGCGGCCTCCAGCGCGTGAAGAAAAAGACGTTTCAAACCTAGGCGACGAAACTCTCGATTGATCTTCTCGTCTCCATACCGCTCGTCGCCGATGATGGGATGCCCCATAGATTGAGCGTGAACCCGAATTTGATGAGTCCGCCCGGTAATAGGATGAGCCTCAACCAGCGTAGAATTAGCATAGCGCTCCTTTCTCCTGAATTCAGTAACTGCCGGCTTGCCCTCCCGCGCAACCTTAACCATCCGCTCGCCACTCTGCAGCACGTTTTTTTTTAGAGGTGCGTCTGCTATCCACCGCGTTCTCGCCCATGCCCCGGCAAGCAAGGCCAGATAAACTTTCTTTACTCCATCGTTACGAAATTGCTCATGCAGAGCTCGTAGGGCGCTACGTTTTTTTGCAATCAGCAAGCAACCGGAGGTATCTCGATCCAGACGGTGCACTAGCTCCAAGAACCGCGCCTCCGAACGGATTTCTCGCAATCCTTCGATCACGCCGAAACTTAGACCGCTACCGCCGTGCACCGCCATTCCTGCGGGCTTATTGAGGACCAAGAGATCGTCGTCTTCATATAAGACGCGAGGCTCCAAACGGCCTCGTATGAAAGCCTCGGGTACTCGATTAAGATTGCGCGTAGTTAATCTAAGTGGCGGAATACGGATCAAATCCCCCGCATCCAGACGCTCTTGCGCTTGAATGCGCCTGCCATTGCGGCGAACTTCACCGGTACGCAGAATTCGATAGACATGACTTTTTGGTACTCCCTTAAGGCGTGTGAATAGAAAGTTATCGATTCGCTGCCCCGCACTCTCCTCATCGACTTCGATCCATTGAACGGAGACGTCGCTTATTACTTGCTTCATGATGACATCATATCAGCTTTGGCTGACTAAATTGATGGCTCTCTTCAAGATTGTTATAGTTAGCTTACGGTTGTAAGCAACCGAACGCCAAATAGTTATCCTAATCATGCTCGGCCTTGATAGCCCATGAGAAATAGAGCGGTCTTCTTAAGTTGAAATTAATTAAGACTGCTTAAAAAGCAATCCTTTTCAGGCTTATGCGGTACGGAGCAGGAGATCGTAAGCTTTACGGTAAATGACGAGGTCGTTGAGCATGATCGGCGGGAAACGTCTCGACCTTCGGGGTGGCGAGATCTGGCCGCTTACATTTTAGCCGGCCTTAATCCGTCTCGGGCATATACCCGACCTAACCGAGAACCGTTTACTGAACAGACTGTGTATTGGCGACAGACAGAACATTGTTTTAAAGGGCCATAGAGTACCATTCAGGGAAATTTGGCCAAAACGACGACAAAGCAGGGTTTTTTCGCTCGACCCATGATGAGCGAGTATCGCGTTACCTGAAGGATGGAAGAGCCCCTCCTATTTGAGGCCGGGCATCCCTCGCGACGTCAAGATTCGGTTTTCAGCGCACTAGGCGCATTCACATCAATTAAGAACGCGTTTTGATTGATAAGAAAAATGGCTGCATGAAACCGCTTGCCGGCTTCTTCGGGGAACCGCTAAAGGACCAGCCGAATGAGAAGAATGTTGATCAATGCCACTCAGCCCGAGGAACTTCGGGTTGCACTGGTGGACGGACAAAAACTTTACGACTTTGACATAGAAATCCCCTCCAAAGAACAGAAAAAGGCCAACATCTACAAAGGTGTTATCACCCGCATTGAGCCTAGCCTTGAGGCAGCCTTCGTCAATTATGGCGCTGATCGTCATGGCTTTTTGCCATTTAAGGAAATTACGCCGAACTATTTCGGCCAACCCCTGGACGAGGAGTTCTCCCGCCGCGATATCAAGGATTTGATCAAGGAAGGACAGGAAGTCATAGTTCAGGTCGAGAAGGAGGAACGCGGGAGCAAAGGTGCGGCGCTGACGACCTACATCAGCCTGGCTGGCAGTTATTTGGTTCTGATGCCCAATAATCCACGTGCGGGCGGCATTTCTCGCCGTATCGAGGGCGACATTCGCTCCGACATGCGCGAGGTTATGAGTCAACTCGAAATTCCTGAGGGAATGGGACTTATTGTGCGAACGGCTGGGGGTGGTAAGTCGGCAGAAGAACTGCAATGGGATCTCAACTACCTCTTGCAACTGTGGGAGGCAATCGACCGCTCAGCCAAGGAGAAGCCTGCTCCTTTCCTGATCTTTCAGGAAAGTAACGTGATCATTCGTGCCCTAAGAGATCACCTCCGCGGCGATATTGATGAGATCCTGATCGACGATGCTGCTACTTTCAAGCTGGTACGCAGCTTTTTGCAGCAAGTTATGCCGCAGTTCATACAAAAGGCGAAGCTCTATCAAGATACAGTCCCACTATTCAGTCGTTATCAGATCGAAAGCCAGATCGAAACAGCTTACAGCCGGGAGGTACCCTTGCCATCCGGCGGCGCCATCGTAATCGATCATAGCGAAGCGCTGACAGCCATCGATATCAACTCCGCTCGCGCAACTAAAGGCGGCGATATCGAAGAAACCGCGCTGAATACTAACTTAGAAGCCGCCGACGAAATCGCACGTCAGTTGAGACTGCGGGATTTGGGCGGTTTGTTCGTGATCGACTTCATAGATATGATGGCGGCGCGTAATCAACGCGCCGTAGAAAACCGACTGCGCGAGGCCATTAAGGCGGATCGGGCCCGGATACAAATCGGCCGAATCTCGCGCTTCGGTTTGTTAGAGATGTCCCGTCAGCGCCTCCGTCCGTCGCTCGGCGAATCCAGTCTTCTCACCTGTCCACGGTGCAACGGCCAAGGCTCTGTGCGTAGCGTACAGTCACTGGCACTGTCGGTATTGCGTATCATCGAAGAAGAAACGATGAAGAAGAATACCGACAAGGTTATCGCTCATCTGCCTGTAGACTCGGCCACGTACCTTCTCAACGAAAAACGCGCGGCTATCGCGGATATCGAAAAACGCCACCAGGTGAGCGTTATCGTAATACCTAGCAAACATCTGGAGACGCCGGCATATGAAATCCAGCGTGTGCGAAGCACTAGCGCGGAGGAAGAAGGGGAACGGAAACCGAGCTACCAGATGTTCAGATCGGCCGAATCTGAGCTCCCGAGATTTACCAGGGAAACCGCATCAATCAGTGCAGAGCCGGCTGTTAAAGAATTCCTGCCTAGCCACCCGGCACCCATCGCTAGAGCCGGCAAGCAGGCTGCGGGAGGTTTCATAAAGCGATTCTGGTCGATTCTGACCGGAGGCAAGGTCGAGGACGAAACGGAGGCGGGTATCGAAAGGCCCCAACCGATACTCTCGCAGGTCGCTCAACACCGGCCTCATCGGATAGCTGACTTTAAACAGCGTCTACATCCTATGGGCGGCGAAATGCTCGAAGCCCGAGAAACCGAATCCCGAACCCCAGTTTCAGAGAAACAGGAATTCAGTAATGGTGACCGGCGAGCCCGAGATCATTCGAGACGCGGAGGATCGCGCAGAAGACGCGCGAGGCGTGGCGAGTCCGGTTTAGCGCGTGGCGGTCAGCAGAACCAATTGAGAGAGATTACCCAGGAAAAAACCGAGGACGCGAATCTGCCGATACCGGAACGTCAAACGGTAAGCTACAGATCCGCCGATGAGGAACCAACTCAAGCGATCATGTCCGCTCTAGTTCCCGACAACGAGGTTCAAACCGTAATCGAGCCGCCCCGTATGTCGCTGGAGCAACAAGAGGAAAAATCCGAGATTCCGGCGATCTATTTACCGAAACCTGTGGCGCCGGAAGAACTTCGGATCGAGAGGGAAAGCACAAACTCAGTTAGCATGCCGGCTATCGGATCTTTTGAGCCTGAATCATCCTCGGGAGATAGAGAGGAAACCGGAACCGAAGCAGAAGATTTTAATGTCGAAGCCCACAAATCACCCCGCCGCTCTCTAGCCAAGCGCCGAGGGCGCGGCCGACGGGATAAGAGGTTTACCGCCAAGCGAGTCGAGTCCAATGAAGGACAAAACGACACTATCCATGAAGATAGCCGGGAAGTGGGTGAAATGTCTTCAACGACTAACAGCAACCGTTCCGCCGATGAGCATCGACCAACAGAAGAAAATCCGAGCACTACTACCGTCGCCGTACCAGACAAATCGAGCGTCGAAAACGGCACAGAGTAATGTTGACCAAGGAGAACGAAACGGCGTGTACTGGTCAATAAATCGGGCGGCTCAGCCGCCCGACAATTCCTTCGTTTATCTCGAATCTACCGTAATCCGACAGTCGTCATCGTGCTACAAACGAATCCCGAGTTTATTGCTTCGGCGAGCACTCAAACCTCCAACTCCCTTTGCAGGTGGCTGTTCAACATCTCTTCGGCATAGGCCAAGGTTTGCTGAGTGACCCGGATTCCACCAAGCATCCTCGCAATCTCCTGCTTTTTTTCGTCACGAGAAAGCTTTCGGACGGTCGATTGCGTAACCTCGTCCGCACTGACTTTTTCCACTAACAAATGGCAATGGCCCTGAGCTGCAACTTGAGGCAGGTGGGTCACGCAAAATACCTGCCGCCCCTCCCCCAGCGCACGCAGTTTTTGACCGACGATTTCGGCCACCCGTCCGCCGATTCCGGTATCCACCTCATCGAAGATCAAGCTCGGAACGGTCTTGGAGTCCGTTGCTGCCACCTGAATGGCCAAACTGATGCGTGACAACTCGCCGCCGGAGGCGACTTTGGCCAAAGGACGCGGCGGCAACCCCGGATTGGCACTTACCAGGAATTCGACTTGATCCATACCGAAGGGAGTCGGCTCTTTCGCACTCCCGGTGCGTACTTCCACCAAAAATTGCCCCTGCGGCATACCCAATTCCTGAGTCATCTCGGAGATACGCGACTGCAACTTGCTCGCGGCAGCGTGCCGGCGTTGGGACAACACATCGGCAACTTTCTCGTAGTCCGCAAGAACCTGTCGAAGATCGGATTGCAAACCTTCAATCCTCTCCGATCCATGAGCGATACCGCTTAATTCCGAACACAGCGATTCGAGCAGTTCAGGCAATTCGTCCGGCCGAACTTGGTGTTTGCGAGCTAGGCGATGAATGTCGCCAAGGCGCTGTTCAAGCCAATCCAAACGACCGGGATCGGCCTCAATGCGCTCAAGTTGACGACGAAGCTGTAATGCTCCTTCTTTAACCTGTACTTGTGCTTCGTTCAGAAGAGCGGTCGTTTCTTCCAGTTCGGGAGCCAGTCGGCTCAAGTCCGATAGAGCATGGATAGCTTGCGCCAGACGTGCGTTGACTGAGTGACTTTCGTCTTCGTAGAGGAGTTCGAGCTGTGCCTGACCCGTGATGAGTATCTTACCGACATTGGCCAGAAGCGCATGTTCTTCGACCAGAGTCGGATAGTCGAGACTTGAAATCTCATGCTGCTCCAGCTCTTCAATTTGGTAGCGCAACAACTCTTCGCGAGCAGCCTGATCCTTGGCTGTATTAGTAAGCTTTTCCAACTCGTGCCGAGTGCTTCGCCAACACTCATAGAGATTGCCGATCTGGATCAACAATGCCTCGTTCCCAGCGGCCTCATCCAGTAATCGGCGCTGCTCCGCAGCTCTTAGAAGATGTACATGAGCATGCTGACCATGTATCTCGACCAAACTGGAACCTAATTCCTGCAAGGCCTGCAAGGTGACCGGGCGACCGTTGACAAAAGCCTTCGAACGGCCGTCTTGGCTGATTACCCGCCGGACCAGACACTCGTCACCCTCCGACAATTCATTTTCATCCAACCAGCGACGCGCCTCGGCCGCGTCCTCCAGCCCGAATGAAAGGCTGATCTCGGCGCGGGCAGCCCCTGGGCGGATAAAGCCGGAATCAGCACGCTCACCTAAAGCCAGCCCTAGAGCAGTCAGCAGTATCGATTTTCCGGCACCGGTTTCACCAGTTAGCACGGTCAGTCCGCGCTCGAATTCCAAATCGAGCGATCGGACGACAGCCAAATCTCTGATGCTGAGGTGGACAAGCATAATCAGCTTCGATAACCGGAGCTCCAGTTGAGCTTCGCTCTGAGAATCTCGAAGAAATCATAGTCAAGCGGATGAAGAATGCGAAAGGTCTTAGGTTCTCTTCGAATCTCGATGCGATCCTCTATTTCGACATCAGGAAACGACACATTGTCGCAAACGACCTGAGCTTTGAATTGTTTGCTGGGCCGGAAGGCAATTTCGATCACACTGTCGTCATCCACGACGATCGGACGATTAGATAAGGTATGGGGATTGATCGGCGCTAATACGATAGCCTTAAGCGTAGGATAAAGAATCGGACCTCCAGCCGAGAGAGCATAAGCCGTAGAACCCGTGGGAGTTGACGCGATAAGCCCGTCAG
>Ga0196959_10000024_pt1 | contig 39037 bp, 29 predicted proteins | sample S1v_20metaG_FD_157521 | JGI IMG/M metagenome (GOLD analysis project Ga0196959, IMG submission 157521) | Soil microbial communities from Anza Borrego desert, Southern California, United States - S1+v_20 | ecosystem: Environmental > Terrestrial > Soil > Desert | place: USA: California | collected...
CCAACTGCCGGGCTACCCGCTGATTCGCTTCCGATTCGCAGGCCAGAATAAGCTTGGCCCGCAGGACCAGCGCCGCAGGCAGACTGCGCGAGCGCGCCAGCGCTTCCAGTTGTTCGCGTTCAGCGGGCGTAATGACCAGTTCGGCTTTCGGGCGACCGTTTCGCATCGGGTATCTCCTCAAGTCAAGATACCCGAAGACCAAGCAAGATTTATGCTACGGATTATTGGGACAGGACACTAGTTGCACTTTGCTTGGTAGCACTCAGGTATTGTGCGGTGTTAGAGGCACCGACCATTGGCTGTATACAAATATCGGCTTGCTCTAAGTAGCCACGCGTGTGTTGATTCAACCTCGCACTGGCGGATCGAGAGGGATGCCGCGCGGAGTGACGTCCCTCAAATGCTCGAAAGCTAGCGTAGGGCGCATTAGCTCTAGCGTAATGCGCCGAATGGAAAGTCCCCATACGGCGGAAGGATTGTCCGGGCGCTCCCCGGACAATCGTTTGCGATTGGAATACGCGAGTACGCTATTCCGCCCTACATATGCTGACCGAGATCGACGCCTGGGCCGCTTGACCGGCGACATCACGACCCAGCGCTTCGACGCCTTCGGCAACCCGGCCCCCCAGACCAGTCCAATTTCCATCTACAGCGACTGTCTCGCAACGACTGACTCCGCACAGCCGCTCAGAAGCGCAAGAGCAAGACCGCGGCCCCAAGAACAACTTCTTTCCGTCAAGTAGCCTCCTCCAGCGGAAGCTCAACGCGAATGCGGGCGCCCTGTTCGTCCTGCCGCGGCTCGATGCTCTCGACTTTTCCCTGGTGATTGGCTACGCACTCGCTTACGATCGCCAGCCCCAAGCCGGCACCCTCGGTGTCGATCGTGTGGGCGGCCTTGCCTCGAAAAAACGGCTCGAATATCCGTGTACGCTCCGCGGCGTCTATGCCGGGACCGTCATCTTCGACCTCCAACTGCATACCGGTTCCCAAGTCGCGAAGAATGATCCGGATCTTGCCCCCTTCCGGAGAAAACTTGATGGCGTTGGAGAGCAGATTGTCGACAATCGTCCGCACCTGGTCGGGAACTCCGAGAAATTCGACAGGCTGGACCAGCTCCTTGATGGTGAGGGACTTCGCCTTTAGGGCGTCCTGACGATCTTCGATGACGGATGCCAACAATGTCTTCATGTTCACCGCGTGCTTCGGTTGCGGCGATGGATGGTCTTTGACCTGGTTGTAGTGAAGCGATTCATCGACCAGGCTTTGCAATCTTTGAACGTCTTGACTCAACCGCACCACGAGGTCACGTTGCTTTGGATTCAACGCGCCAACCGCCTCAGCCATGAGCAGGCCGGTGCTTTCGGAAATACCGGAAAGCGGCGTTTCGAATTCGTTCGAGACTTTGCTCATGAACTGTTTTTTTGATTCTTCCCGCCCTAACAAATGGGCACGCAGCCAGTCGAGCCGGTCGCCGAGATACCGAAGGTTTTTCGGTCCCGTAACCCTGATAGGTTTGCCGAAATCTCCCGCTCCCAGCCTTCGGATGGATTCATCCAGTTGCCGGATCGATCGGGTAAACACGGCTACCAGGCGCGAACCGAAGCCAAGGCCGATGAGCATCAGCGTGCCCAGAATCGCCCCTTTGACCAGAAGGTCCTGCCGAACCGCTCCCGAGTGCTCGGAAAGATCGCCGGCTGCCCGATTAACCCGGCTCAATGCATTCTGCCAGAACCCGTTCATAGCATCCTGCAGCCCTTCAAAGGCTTCGTCTATCGACAGCCTGGCTTTAGCGTCGGCCCCAAAGCCGACGATTTGGTCATAGAACAGCCTTTTCGTTTCGGATAACTCGTTGGCCAGTGGCGCCATCTGATTGTCGTCTTCGGCCTTGAAGAGTTTGCCCAAGGACTGCTCGAGCGATGCACGAACGCCTTTCAGCGCCGTAGGCAGGGGTGTGACGCGATCAGCAAGCCCGCCGAACCCGTCAAGGCTTTGCACGAACCAGAAGGCGCAAAGGCCGAGGAACGCCACGAGCGCGAGACGCCGTTTAGTCCGAATGGGTTTTTCGGATTTATGTACCTTACGCACCTCGCCAGGCACCGAAACCCGATCTTTCCAACCGTCCCGATCTTGCACCACCATAGGTCACCCCTTGAGCATGCAGAGAGAATCCAGTGACGAAAAATTGACACCAAACAGGTTAAAAGGTCAACCCTTAGCGCCAAGTACCCGTGTTACGAGCACGGAGGCTTCGAATGGAGAACTTCAAGGCAGTTGTTGCCTTCGGTGGCGGGCTACAGCCCGTACAGGATGCGGTAAACGAATTGCACCGCATCGTTCGAGAGCCTCGTCCAACTCAGTTGTTGGGGGTTGGCGTGGAAGAGGAGACGACCTCATCAAAACCCTCAATGCGCCGAGGTGACCGATGCACGGGATTGGGGAGCGGCGTGTTTCGGCGCATTGGAGCTGACGACTGGCCGCTTTCTCAGCAGAATCTCGCTTGCATTCGCGCCGATCACTTTTGCCAATTCGTTGGTGGGAAGATCGTTGGCATCGTCGCCGAAGGGATTTTCGATTTCTTCTGCGATCAGCTCGAGGCTGGCCAGGACGAAGAACACGAAGGTAGTGAACAGGATCGTCCAGTAACCGAATTCGTGCACGAAGCAAAACGGCATGGTGACGATATAGACGAAAATGAATTTCTTGATGAAAAGGCTGTAGGAGTACGGAATCGGCGTTTTTTTGATGCGTTCGCAGGCGCCGCAAATTTCCGTCAGTAGCGTAAGCTCGTTGTTGAGGTTCAGATAATGCACGCCGGCGAGGTCTCCGCTCCGGTGCAGGCGGTCGATTTCCCTGAACAGGCTGTTGGCGATAAGATTCGGTCCGTGCACGCCGGCCGGCTGGCGGTGCGGCGGTGCGGCATCGCGGAGATGCTCGTTGAGTACCGCGGCATAAGCGGCGAGATGTTTTGCGATGATGGGTCTGGATGGATGGCCTTGTCGGAGAAAGGCGTTGCACTTCAGGGCGAGATTGCGCGATGTATTGACCAAGGCTCCCCACTGCCGCCTGCCTTCCCACCAGCGCTCGTAGGCGGTATTGGTTCGAAAAACCAGGAGCAGCGAGATCACGAAGCCTAATAAGGAATGCACCAGGTTCGTACCCTTGAAGCCGGTGGGCAGCAGGTCGCGCTCGACGTAAGCGATAGCGGCGGTGAACAAGGCGACTGTCATCATGGCCGGCAATAGCCTCCTAAACGTATCGCTCTTATGGAATTTGAAAATGAGGCCCCACCACGATTTGGGGTTGTAATTGATCACGCTGGACTCCTAAGCGGCTTTCGATCTCGGGAGTGGATTATAAAATGCTAAAAACGGTCAAGACCTTATGGCATCTGCTGCGGCAGATGACCGGCGATGATGCGTATGAGAAGTATCTGGCGCATTGGCGAATCCACCATGTCGGTGAGGGCGGAGAGCCTTTGAGCCGCAAAGATTTCTTCGATGCCGAACTGAAGCGGCGATGGAATGGCGTCAAACGCTGTTGCTGACGCGGCGCATCCCGCCTATCGGTCGTAATAATGGGCGGGATGCCGAAAGTCGGACCCGGCGGCTATAGCCGGCTCTTGATCCGCTCGTAGGCGCTCCTGATTTCTTCACCGAGCATTTTGACGCTGGTCCAAACGTCTTCCGAGGCGTCTTTGGCCTCATCCGCAACACCGGCGAGCTTGTTCTTGAACTCTTCGAGTTTTTCTTCCGTCTTGTTCCATTCTTCCTGAGCTTCGCGTTTCGCCAGATTGAGCTGCACTCGCAACTCGTCCCGTTGCTGAATCAAGCCGTCCCGAAATTTTTCCAATTCTTCTTGAATGTTCATGGTGATTTCCTCAGTGTTGGTTCGCCAAGACCTCGCGCATACAAGGCTTTCTCCGATTGGTTTCGACCTAAGCGGCGCGGCTCTGCGAGAACCCGTTACAGCAATCTGTACCAGCAACCATGGTAACAATCCTGAGCTGATCTCTTCCAGCATGTTTTGAAGCATGAGTGCAAATTTATCGATAGAGCTCTCTCGGCCGTTTCATTACGCGGTAGGCAAGCGCTGCGGTTCGAGGCAGCTCGCGTAGAGCGTATTGGCTTTTAGTACTTAGGCAGCGTTGGGGCGTCGCCCATGGTGTCCTCCCCAGGCGTGCTGCTGGAAAACGGCGTGCAGTTTGTCCCAATCGATGACCAGTTCGCCGCCGGCCGCCTTATGCTGTTGCTCCCAATTGACCAGAAGGTCCAGGCAGGCATGGTCGATGTAGGTCAGTTCGTGGAAATAGACGTGCACATGAGCATTGGAGCGCACCCGCTCCAGGGCCGCCGCCAGCTTCGGCAGACGGATGAAGGTCGCGGCGCCTTTGAGATGGACCACGGTCCGGCCAGTCGCCTTCTCGTCCTCAACCGCAACGTCCAGATGCGAGAAGGTGTACAGCAATCGGCCCAATGCCAGGCCGATCCCGACGGCGATGCCGGTCAGGAGATCCACGACCACTACGGTACCCAGAGTCGCCGCATAGATGCCGACTTCGGCCCGATCGGTGCGCCACAGCGCGCGCACGGCCTTGGGATTCATCAGCTTGACGCCGGTGTAAACCAGCACTGCCGCCAGGCTAGCTACCGGGATCAGACGCAAGACGTCGGGTAAAAGGGCGATGAACACCAGCACCCAAATACCGTGCAGGATCGTGGACAGGCGGGTCCTCGCACCGGCCAGCACGTTGGCAGAACTGCGTACGATGACGCCGGTCATGGGCAAAACGCCGGCCAGCCCGCACAGGATATTGCCAACGCCCTGGGCAGTCAGTTCCCGATCGTAGCGGGTGCGCGGCGCATGGCGCTGCATAGAATCCACCGCGGTGGCCGTCAACAGCGATTCGGCGCTGGCCACGAACGCCAAGGATAGGCCCGCCAGCCAGATCGCCCGGTCGGAAAGGGCGTGAAAATCGGAGCTGCCGAGCCAGCGAACCGCCTCCAGCAGATTATCGGGAACCGGCACGTATTTGAGGTCCACTTGCAACATCACGGCACAGGCGGTGCCGACGACGACGCCAAGGAGGGGCGCCGGCAGCAGCTTGAGCTTTCGGGGCGCAAAGCTGTTCCACAACAGCATGACCAGAATGGTGAGCAGCCCGATCAGGGCCGCCGGCCGGTGGACGGTTTCCGAAATGCCTTTCCATACCGCCTGCGGCAATGTCCAAAGATTGATGATGCCGCCGAATTCCTTGCCTGTTCCGGGCGGCAGGTCGTCCACCATGACATGGAACTGGGCGGCGAAGATCAGAATGCCTATCCCTGCCAGCATGCCCTGAATCAGGGCCGGCGAGACGGCTCGGAACACCTGACCCAACCGCAACAGGCCTGCAGTCAACTGCAGCAGTCCGGCGAGGAGCACGATGACGCCCAAAGTCTCGAAACCGTACTCCTGAATGAAGAGGGCGACCATGACCGTCAGGCCGGCCGCCGGCCCGCTCACCTGCAACGTGCAGCCGGACAATGCTCCTGTGACAAGACCGCCGATAATCGCGGTGATAAGGCCCACCGAGGCGGCTTTTTCCATCGGCACGCCGGAAGCGATAGCGATACCCATGGAAAGCGGCAGGGCTACCAGGAAGACTACGATGGAGGCGAGAAGATCCGCCTTCCAGGTGGCGCGAACGGTGGATATCGACCAAGTTTGTGCATTCATAATGCGATCCCGCCTTCGGGCAGTCAGAACTTCGGGAAGAGATTCGACGGCAGACTGGAAAGACCTAAATTTCGGTCACAACAAGCATGCGTTCCGGTATGGATGGTATGGGTCGCTGCTCGGTCAGCCGTACAAACTGCCCGCTTTCCGCGTCATAGCCGAACACTTCGCCGGTCTCGATTTTGTAGACCCAGCCGTGCAATTTAAGTTTGCCCTGGGCCAGCCCGGAAGCCACCACCGGATGCGTGCGCAGGTTCTCCATTTGGGCCAGCACGTTCTCTTGAATGGTCACATTGAGCAGCGAAGCGCCCTCCCAGCTAGCATGTTCGTGATCGGCGGCATTCTCGCCGTCGTTCCCTTCGGGGCGCGCTAACGCGCGTCCAAATTGCTCACCCCATCCCTGGGGTTCGGGCTTCGCCCCGCGCTTCGCGCGTCCCAATCCACCCCCGGTGGATTGGTCGTTCCCGACGTATTTGTCCCGTACGATGCGGCGGGTGGACTCCGCATAGGAGAGCCACTGAGCCAGGGCCGGAAAATCACGAGTTGCCGACGGCTCCAAAAGGCCCTTCATGGCGCCGCAATGAGAATGTCCGCAGATGATGATGTCTTTGACGCCGAGACCGGCTACTGCGAATTCGATAGTGGCGGCCTCGCCGCCCATGATCGCGCCATAGGGCGGCACGATGTTGCCGGCGTTGCGCAGAATGAACAGCTCGCCGGGTTCGGTCTGGGTGAGCAAATTCGGGTTGATGCGCGAGTCGGAGCAGGTGATGAACAGCACTTCAGGATGCTGCCCTTTAGCCAAGCGCTCGAACAATTCGCGCTGAGAACCGAAAAGGTCGTTCTGAAATCTATGTAGCCCCTTTAACAGTTTTTGCATAGCTAATTCCCGCTTGCATCAAATTGCGAGGCATAGCCTACAGACCGGAGTTAGCATAGTAAAATAGGATGTATAAAATAATTTTATAGAAAAAATCTATACGACGAGACATGGGGCGCATCAACTATCAACACCTGTTTTATTTTTGGAACGTGGCTCGCGAGGAAAGCGTGACCCGAGCCTCCGAGAAACTGCATTTGGCGCAGCCTACCATCAGCGGCCAATTGGCGGTGTTTGAAAAGACCGTCGGAGAAAAGCTGTTTTACAAGAACGGACGCAAACTGGTGCTGACGGACACGGGCCGCATAGTGTTCCACTATGCCGATGAAATCTTTTCCCTGGGCCAGGAGTTGGCCAATACACTCAAAGGCCGGCCGACCGGGCGGGCGCTCCGGCTGGTCGTGGGCGTGGCGGATGCTCTGCCCAAGCTGATCGCCTGCCGTTTGATCGAACCGGCATTCCGCCTGTCGGAGCCGGTGCAAATCCTCTGCTATGAGGACAAGGCGGAGCGCCTCTTGGCGGAAATGTCGCTGCAAGGCATCGATCTGGTGCTGTCGGACGTTCCTGTCACGCCGGCGAGCGGTGCCAAAGCGTTCAACCACCTGTTGGGAGAATGCGGAGTTACGGTGTTCGGAACCCCTGAGTTAGCCGCCGCCTACCGTCCGGAGTTTCCCCGATCCCTCATCGGAGCGCCGTTCTTGTTGCCGACCGGCAATACCGCACTCCGCCGTTCGCTGGATCAATGGTTCGACGCCGAGAACATCAGTCCGAGAATTCAGGCGGAAATCGAAGACAGCGGCTTGCTAAAGACCTTCGGCAGCGAAGGGACTGGGCTGTTCGTCGCCCCCTCTGCGGTCGAGGAGGAGATTCAACGTCAGTACGACGTGGAAGCCATCGGCAGGATCGACTCCGTGCGGGAGCGGTTTTATGCCATCACCGAACGCAGGAAGCTCAAGCATCCGGCCGTGAGCGCCATTTTAGAAAACGCCGGCAAGAAGCCGTTCTGATCCGCAAACACACCCTGCATCTCCGTTTTCCCTCGTTCCGGCTCGGGAGCGATATCCCTAGCCGGAATCGAGACGCGGCAGGTTGCTAGCGGATCTTGAATCGGCCGACCTGTTCTTGGAGATGCGAGGCTAGCCGCGCCAGTTCCTCACTGGCGGCTGCCGTTTGCTCGGAGCCTTGGGCCGTTTCATGGGAGATTCCGCTGATATTGACGACATTGCGGTTGATTTCCTCGGCGGTGATGCTTTGTTCCTCGGCGGCCGCCGCGATTTGGGTGTTCATGTCCTTGATGGTATCGATGAAGCGATTGATGATTTCCAGCGATTCGCCGGCGTTGATCGCTTGATCGACGCTGGTTTTGGCCGCGCTCTTGCCCTGCTGCATCGCGGAGACGGCCTGGTTCGCCCCGGTCTGGAGGCGTTCGATCATGCCCTGGATTTCCTGGGTCGATTGTTGGGTGCGGCTGGCCAGAGTGCGCACCTCGTCCGCCACCACCGCGAAGCCGCGGCCTTGTTCGCCGGCGCGGGCCGCTTCGATGGCGGCATTGAGCGCCAGCAGATTGGTTTGCTCGGCGATGCCCCGAATCACGTCCAGAACGGCGCCGATGGCCACGCTATCCTCCTTCAGCTTGTTGATGGCTTCGGACGTTTTTTCCACTTCGGTCGCAAGGCCATTGATGCTTTGGATGGTGTGCTTGACGACCGACGTGCCGTTCTTGGCTTGGCCGTTGGCATCCTGAGCGGCTTCGGCGGCACGGGACGCGTTCTGAGCGACTTCGTGAACGGTTGCCGACATTTCGGTCATGGCCGAGGCAACTTGCTCGGTCTGCTGGTTCTGATTGAAGACGCGCTGCCGGCTTTGTTCGGTGATGGTCGACAATTCTTCCGCCGCCGCCGCCACTTGCTCGGCATCCTTGACGATGTCCCGCACCATGCTGGCCAGATTTTTTACCACTGTGTTGCATTTCCAGGCCATCCACGAGAATTCGTCCTTGCCCTCCAGGGTAATGTTCTTGGTGAAGTCTCCGGCAGCCATCGCGGTCAGTGCATCCACCAGTTTTTCGGCGCGTTTTGCGGAATGCCGGCCGAGGTACGCCGCCAGCGCCAGCATCGTGAGGGCTGCCGCGGCTGCCGTTGCAATGATGCTAGTGATGTCGTTATTCTCACCCGCTGTCTTGATGCTCATGAACGTCACCGAAGCGACGCCGGCAATGCCTACGCCCATGGCTAGATACATCTGGCGGGACAGATTCAGGGTTTCCACGAAAGATTTCAGCATGACTCGATCTCTGAGTTAATTGTAGTTATGCGACCTGAGTCACAAGTGTAGTCAGAAATTTTCGAGCCGTCGGGCAGACGCAAAGGGACGTTTTTATACGTTTTTGACGATCTCCCGGATCAAGGCCGGTCCTCGGTAAATAAAGCCGGTGTAGATTTGAATCAGGTCCGCGCCGGCCTCGAATTTCCGGCGCGCGTCTTCGGTGCTGGCGATGCCGCCGCACCCGATGACGGGAATGGCGCCCTGCAACGCCTGAGAGAGCCGAGCGACGACATCGGTCGATTTGCCAAATAAAGGGCGGCCGCTGAGTCCGCCGGTTTCTTCGCCGTGAGCGAGGCCTTCCACGCCTTCGCGAGAGGCGGTGGTATTGGTGGCGATCACGGCATCGATTTCGAATTCGACCAAGGCGTCCGCGATCTGCTTGATCTGCTCCGATTCGAGATCGGGCGCAATTTTGACGGCCAACGGAACGCGCCGACCGTGACGCTGCGCCAAATTTTCCCGTTCCTGCCGCAAGCCGGACAGCAGATGGTACAGGTTCTCGCCGGCCTGGAGGTCTCTAAGACCGGGGGTATTGGGAGAGGAGATGTTCACCGTGACATAGCTGGCATACGGGTACACCTTGCGCAGGCCGATCAGATAGTCGTCCAGCGCCCGATCCAGCGGCGTGTCGCGGTTCTTGCCGATGTTGATGCCCAATATGCCGCGGTAACGCGCCTTTTTGACCTGCTCGACCAGGTAGTCCACACCTTTATTGTTGAAACCCATCCGGTTGATGAGCGCTTCGGCTTCGGGCAGGCGGAACAGGCGCGGTTTCGGATTGCCCGGCTGGGGGCGCGGCGTCACCGTGCCGATCTCGATGAAGCCGAAACCGAGCGCAGCTAAACCGTCGATGCATTCGCCATTCTTGTCGAGCCCGGCGGCCAAGCCCACCGGATTCGGGAAGCTGAGGCCCATCACCGTCCGCGGATTGGCGGTAGCTGCATGATGAAGAGGATTCAATGATCTCAGCCGGCTCAAGCCTTGAAGTGCGGTCAAGCTGAGATGATGGGCGGTTTCAGGGGCGAGCCGAAACAGCAAAGGGCGAAGCACGTCGTAAAGCATCGATTTTTCCAGAATTAGGTGGCAGTTTACGGCAATGCTTTGCCGCGCTCGCCGCGGACTAGATTCAAAATCGTAAGTACGGCATCAGGGTCTAAAGAATCGGTGCGATCCCCGCCGCACAGAGCGCCGCGGAAACCCAGGTAATCGGGGTTCAATGCCAGCAGCGGCGCAATGTCGGGTATGCGAAGCGATCCGGCCAAGCCGCACAGCAAGCCGTGCGAACGGGTTCCGGCAACGAAGGTTCGAAGATAATCGTTCGAGCACACTTGCCGCAACGATCCGTTTTTCTTGTCGCGCGTGTCCAGCATCGCTCCGACGAAACCGGCCGTAGTGAGTTCTCCGACCCAATGCAGCTCCGGCGAATCGTCGCCGAACAGGACGGCGATGAGACGAGCGTTGCGGCGGGCGAGGGAGGATAAGCTGCGAATGATGCCGGCCCAATCTCCGCCGGGAAAAAAACCGATTTTCACGTAATCGACGCCGGTCGCCGCCATCACTTCCGCGGCGGACAATACAACATCGGCTTCCATCGGCAGATCGCCGACGGTGGCGCTGACCGGCCGGCTGCGGCCCAGTTGGCTGACGATGCGGCCAACGTCGGCGACGGGCAGGGCGCCCAAGGCGCCTTCGGCGGGATTTTTCAAGTCGATGATGTCGACGCCGATTTCCCGAACCTGCCGGGCTTCGGCAAGGTCGGCGACGCTCGCGAGCATGCCGGTCATGTTCGGCTCGCTTTGTCCGGGTTGGCGCGTTTGAATGCGTCGATCGTGTCCATCAGCCAGCCCCAAGCCTCGAGCTCGTTAGGTCCCGCCGTCTTGTCCAGGCCGATGCGGAGATACGCGAGTTCGGATTCGATTTTGTCCCACGGCAGCATGTGCAAGCGGCTGACCAGGATCGCCGCTTCCAGTACCGAATATTGCGCCCGGTTGAAGCCGCGGAACGGCGCGTGATTCGCTTCGTGGACGACCCGGCAGTAAAGCTTCGGCCGGAGCTCGTCCTCCTCCCAGCGCACCAGTTCCAGTTCGGCATGGGCGAGGGTTTCGGCCAGCCGCTGGCCGGGGACGCGTTCCGCCGGATGCAAAGGCCAGTCGCGCCGGCCGGTCAGGCAGCCGGCGAAGACGCGCACGTCGTCGGTGTAATTGATGACGGCCGAGCGGGTGGCCAAAACGTTATCCAAGGTCGTGGACGGACGGAACGGCATGATGAGCATTTCGCCGTCCAGGACATGCACGCCCATGGGCGCGATGTGCGCAACGCCTTGGGGCGAGCAGCTCGTGATGATGGTTTCGCGAATCATTCTTCGTCTTTCGGTGTTTTCTGCAAAGTCGAACCAGCGGGTTTGTAGGCGTGGGGATCGATGGTTGGCTCTGGGGCTTCCACGTGACAACCCCACTGCAAAGGCTCGTCCTGCGAGTAGCGTTTACCGAGCTGCCAGGCAATCTGAGCCCTGGCCAGCTCGACCCCCAGATAAAAGGCATGGCCGCCGTCGGTTTCCACGCCCAGCTTCGGATAGAGCTCGAAGGGATCGGCAGCGGTGTGAAAGCCCTCGCGGTTGAAGATGTGCACGCCCTCGGGGCTGATCAGGATGCGATAGCTCGGGTCCTTGATTTGCCGGTAGATTTCGTCGATTTCCTCGCGGCTGAGCGGAAACGGCGCACGCTCGTGCAAGGCCATCAGCCGGTCGTCGATATGCTTGGGCAAGGTGTTCAGTTCGCGCGCGGCGAACAGGATGCGCCGCGCCAGATCGGCTTCGCGCACGGACTTGCGGGCGTGCTTGCTGACCTGGGTGGCGAGGATGTGTTTGATGTGCAGCTCCGAGCAGATGCCCAATAGGGTTGCATTGATGCCGGCGGTATCGGCATGGGTCAGTTCGGTCAGATTGCCGACGCCCATCATGATCTCGACATCCGGGTGGCGTTTCCGGACCTCGTGATAGCGGACCAGCGACTCGGTGAATCCGAAATGGATCGGGTCCAAGATCGGATCGACGATGAAGGCGCGGTCCTTGACCCGCATGGCTTGAACGGCCCGGTCGAGCGAATCCAGATCGCCGTGCTTGGCGGGGATCAGAATCGGCGTCGAGGGCACTTGATCGGTGATCCACAGCGATTCTTCATGGAGGCTCAGCAGAAAGTCGGCGCCTGCCGTGCCACCCCGCAGCAGATCGTCGTTTTCCAGCGAATCGACGCTGACGTGAAACCCTTCGGCCTTGAGCGCGCGGACCGCGGCCTCTAAATGCGGAAACGGCGTCTCCGGCAAACAGCCGATATCGATCACGTCGGCCCCGTCTTTCCGGTAGTCCCGCGCCTGGCGGAGGATGCCGTCGATGTCCAGCCGGGGCGCGTCGACGATTTCCGCGAAGATGCGGAGTTCGTATCGGCTGATATCCGGCTTTTTCTTTTTCTTGCCGAAAAACTCCGGCAGATCGTGCAATTCTTCCGGCCCCCGTTCGATCGCGATCCCCATGTCCTTCGACAAGGTTTCGAGATCGCCCCGGCAGCGCCCCGGCACCAGCACCCGGTCGGCGCCGAAAGTGTCCTTGAGCCGCCGCCGGATCATGTCCGCCGTCATCAGCGCCGCCACCGTCAGCCCCAGTTGGTGCACGGTATACCCGAACTCCGGCTCCATCTCCTCCAGAGTGCGGCGCAACTGCTTTTCCGCCAGCTTGCCGGTGAGAAACAGAATGTGCTCGGGCATTTAACGGTGGGGAGGTGGTGGAGTGGCGATGTTAGGGGATTGGACTGCGGGATTATAACAAAGATCGTAATGTGAGCTTCGGGCAATGCCTGGCTTACCCTCCGATCCGCTTGTTTTCAAGCTCTAGCTTCACGGCCAAGTCACCAAGCTCGCACCGGCTCAATTAAGCCTTTCTGCCCGGCAGGGTTTCGAGGGCGGGAATTATGCTAGTGCTCCGCTTCCTAAAATAAAAAGAGGTTGACGGCGGCGAAGTAGATCAAGAGGCTCATGACGTCTTGGAGAATGGTCGCGAGCGGCCCGCTGCCGTAGGCGGGGTCCGTTCCCAACTCGCCCAACAGCCAAGGAAGAAGGAGACCAATCGTCGTTGCCACACAGCCGGCCGAAAACAACGCGACGGCAACCGCCAGCGCCAGATAAAGATCTCCGAAGATCAGCCCCAGACCAATGGGAGCGTCACGAGGGCCAAGGTCAGCCCGATCAACAAGCCGGTCCGCATTTCCCCGCCCAACAGCGAGCGGAGGTTCGCATGCGAGAGCGACAGCCTGCGTACGGCGATGGCCTCGGTCTGAGTGCCGATGGCATCGGCGATGTAAACCAAGCCCGGAATAAAGAAGGCGATGGCAATCCGATGCTGTAATTGCACCTCGAATTGCGCAACGACCTGAGTTGCCAAGGCGCTGCCCGCCAGACCGAGCAGCAACCACGGCAAGTGATCCCGCGCTCGTCTCAGCGGGGCGGACTCCATGGCTTCCCGCGCCTGGTGAGTCTCGCGTTTGATCCCGGCGAGGCGGTGCAGGTCCTCCACGTGCTCGTGCCGCAAGATGTGCATCAGGGCCAGAGGCGGGACCACGCCGAGAAAATGACCGCCATGGTTGACAACGGGAACCAGGGTCAATCGATGATGCAGCGCCAAGGATGCCAGTTTCTCTTGATCCTCGTCTACCCGCACCACGGGCAATGGATGAAGCGCGTCTCCTAAAGGCGCCTCAGCGGGTAGGGCGATCAGATCGGCTAGGGCAACCCCTCCGAGCAGCCGATCTTCCGGATCGGTGACACAGATGATTTCGGGGTGATCGAAGCGATGTGCTCTTAGGCGAGCTTGAACGTCCGCGGCGGTTTCGCTCGAATAAGCGCGGGGTACGCTGGCGTCAGATGGGTGCCGGCCGTCTCGCCCTAGCGATGATTCCGCTTTCGATATTTCGGCGGGCGTCGTTTCTTTTCGATGGATTTTTCCATATTCACTCTTTGTTTGTTCAATTCGGCGCTCTACTTAGAATTCCGGTGCGAGCAGGGCTGGCTCGTTCGAGCTTATTGACGCACTTCTGTCGCAACCGAATACCCTTCGAACCGCGCTGCCCAATGCAAGGTGCCAAGCGAAGCTTGGCCACCCGTCGTGTGTTGGGGAGACGCTATCCGCACTCGTTGATAGTCCCTTGGACTATATTTGTCTCGGTCTCTCGATCGGCCAACATGAAGGCCGAGAGAAAAGCGGCATTCATGTGGCCGGATGCTGAATGTTCGCTTTTAGGAGACTTCGGTTTAGTCGAATGAGCCTATTCAGACTTGGATAACCATGGAGTGCAAGCAAAAGATTTCGAAGGAATCGTTCGCATGGATATTAGGCAGCCTATGCAGGCTGCACCGCATTCCCTTCGATGCGCGTCTGTTATTACAGCGTCATCCGCCGGATGAGGACGGTGGGTATGCCGTCGCCGATGTTTTGAATGCGGCTGAAGATTTCAATTTGAGAACCGGTGCGGTTGCGGCCGATGCCGTTGGCGACTTTGGCCAATCGCCCTGCCTGGCTTTTCTGCGTAAGCCGTACGAGGAGACGGGATGGGCCGTTCCGGTTCTGGTCGCACGATCGGAGGAAGGGCGGGTTTTCTATTTCGAAGCGGGCTGCGCGACTCTCAAGGCGTGTTCCCGCGATGAGCTCGTCGGCCGTTTAGATCCTGTCCTTCATCTATTCGCTCTCAAACCGGACCCGCTAAGGGATAGGGACGGCGCCGAGCTGGCGATGGAAAAGCCCTTTGGCTTCGGGTGGTTCGTCCCGGAGCTCTTACGACATCGTGAGGTTTGGCGGGACATTCTTGCGGCATCGCTGGCGTTGCAGCTCGTTGGTCTCGCCATGCCGCTGTTTACTCAGGTGGTTATCGATAAGGTCGTCGTTCACCAGACTCGATCCACGTTGGTGGCGGTGGGCGTCGGGCTTGGCCTTTCCATCGTATTCTCCGCCATCTTCTCCTGGGTGCGGCAATATCTTGTACTTCATACCGGCAATCGTATCGACGCCGTTTTGGGCAGCCGCGTGTTTGCCCATTTGCTCAAGCTCCCAATCCACTACTTCGCTCATCGGCTCACCGGCACCTTGGTCGCGCGGCTACAAGGCGTGGAGAGCATCCGTGAGTTTCTTTCCGGCGCGGCGGTCACGCTGGTTCTCGATCTGCCGTTCATGACCATCTTGCTGGCCGTCATGTTTTGGTACAGCTGGCAGCTTTCCTTTATCTCTCTAGGCGTGTTGCTCCTGCTCGCTATTCTCAGCCTGATTGTCACCCCTCTGTTCCGAGAGCACTTAAATCGGCAGTTCCTGTTGGGGGCTCGCAACCAGGCTTTCGTTACTGAATACATATCCGGCATGGAGACCGTCAAAGCGCTTCAGCTCGAACCCCAGTTGGAGAAGCGCTATGGCCGCTATTTCGCCGATTATCTGGCCGCCGGATTCGATACCCGGCAGCTTGCCAATACTTACAATACCGCCGCCGGTACCCTGGATCAGATTCAAGGGCTTGCGGTGCTGATAGCCGGTGCTCTCTTGGTCATGAATAACGACGGCTTTACCATCGGCATGCTGGTCGCGTTCCAGATGTTCGCTGGGCGGCTCTCCCAGCCCATGCTCAGGCTTGTGGGCTTATACCAGGAGTTCCAGCAGGCGAGTCTTTCGGTCAAGCGCTTGGGCGACTTAATGGGCGCACCGGACGAGCCATACTCGCTGGTTCCCGTTCGCACTGGTTCCACGTTGAGCACTATTGAGCTGGAGAGCATCAGTTTCCGCTACGACGAAAGCCGGCCTTGGTTATACAGAGGGCTTTCCTATACCTTTAAGCCGGGCAAGACGACCCTGATCATGGGGCCCTCCGGTTCGGGTAAAAGCACTCTTGCAAAGCTTCTGCTCGGTTTCTACCGGACCTCCGAAGGGAGAATCCTTCTGAATGGCCAAGATGTCCGGCACTTTGCGGCCAACGAACTGCGCGCCAGGTTCGGCGTCGTGCCCCAAGAGACCGTTCTGTTCTCCGGTACCCTCTACGATAACCTCCACATGGCCAATCCCTTGGCCAGCTTCAGCGACATCGTCAATGCATGCCGGCTGGCGGAGATTCACGACACCATCGAAAAGCTGCCCAAAGGGTATCAGACCGAAATCGGTGAGCACGGTGTGGGTCTCTCCGGTGGTCAAAAGCAGCGCATTGCGATTGCCAGAGCTTTACTCAAGCGCCCGCATGTTCTGATCTTCGACGAGGCCACATCTAGCCTCGATGCGCAAACGGCGGAACACCTCGCCGCGACCATCAACCAGTTGAAGGGGAAAGTCACGATTCTCTTTATCGCGCACCTGGTACCCAAGGGATTGCGGGTGGACGAAACGGTGATTTTGGGAGTTGCCGCCGCTGTGCGTGAGGAAAGCCGAGGTGTCGAGATAGAGAATTAGGGTGTCTCGTCTACTGGAAGTGATCGGCAGTGCTTGGGACCATGGGGCGTTACCTAGTGCGCTCATGACTAACGCGTAATCCATGGCTGACAAAAAACTGTGAGCAAGTTCGCACAACTAAATAAGAAAGGGAATTACCCTTTGTTTATGGCGTAGATCGAGTGCGCGGCTTAATGGCTTGTACATATTCCAGCTGAGATTCTGGCTATGAGGGGGGGCATTCTCAACGGCTACGCAGATTGAGATGACTTTTCCGTGTGGATGCAGACGATAGGGTGTCTGGCAAGATCTCGCTCGAATTCGTTGTCGCTTTCGTCCCGCTGGCGACTGCTTCAACGGTGCTGATGGCGGATCGATCCGGCCACGCCAACGGCGGCGAATTGGACAGTACTGGAAGCAATGACGATTGGTGGGTGAAGGGAGAAACGGATTGTGTGGAAAACATGAATTCGGAGGTTCTGCGTACATGATCATCGGCCACATTCCGGCTGGCTACGTCGTCTCGAAGCTGCTGTTTGCCCGCTTAGAGCCCTTTGGCGTCAGCCTGAAATCGTTCTTGTGGGCGGGTGTTCTTGGCGCAATCGCACCGGACCTCGACATGCTCTATTTCCATCTCGTTGATCATCGGTTGCATCATCACCACACCTATGCCACCCATTTCCCCCTGCTTTGGGGCGCGTTACTCCTTGCGTGTACACCTTGGCTACGTTCAAGTTCAGTCAAGCATTGTGCGGCGTTGGCCACCATCTTTTCCGTGAATGGATTGATCCATGTGTTTCTCGACAGCATCGTCGGTGATGTTTGGTGGTTAGCGCCTTTCATCACTAAACCGTTTTCTTTCTTTACTGTGCCGGCCCTCTATAAGCCATGGTGGCTGAACTTCATTTTCCATTGGTCGTTCGCGTTGGAAATCGCCGTGCTTGTGTGGGCAGTGTATTTCTGGCGCTACCGCGATTAACGGGGAGAGCCGGCTGGTAGTGAGTCTTTTGTCGAAGAACCACTGAACCAACTGGCAGCATTTTCCGACAGATGGAGCGGTGAGGGTTTGTTTTCATCCCAACGTGAGTTCCAAGGGTTAAGGGCATGGCGAATAAGGATGCGAACAAGGCGCGAAACACCCTTGGTGTTATGAAAATCCGAGGGGTGCTCATTTTGCTCAGCGTGGTGTGGGGTGGCTGGTGTTTTCCCTCCATCACACCATCGGCTACGAAAAGGCCTACGGCTATCCCGAGATCGGCGAAAGCTTTCGCTGGGCGCTGGGACTGGCGAGTCCGATCCTGTTCGCCGCCATCTTCGCCGGCCACGGTGAGGGCGTTGAACGGGTATTGCGCTGGCTGTGCGTGCTGGCCTTGGGCGGCGAAGTCGTCCTGCTGGGGATCACCTGGTTGTCCCCCTATCTTGCCCTGCTGCCCGGCGGGGCGGCGGTCCTGCTGGTTTACTCGGAATGGGCCGAGCAACTTGCGGCCAGAGCGAGGCAACGTCGTGCGGGCGAGCCCTGGAGCCGGCGTTACCTACGACGAGCCGCGGTAACCGGGCTTGTGGCCCTCGGCGTCTGGTGGGGATGGTTTCGCAACCCACTGCCCAGCGACGAGGAGATGATCGCGCATTTTCAGGCGCACCGGGCGGAGTTCGAAGAATTGGTCGGCCTGTATCGGAATTACCGCCGCCCACCCGGGGGAAAACGAATCTGGGGTAATCTTCCGGAGATGAGGCAACGAAGAGAAAACCTGGGTGTTCGCCGAGTTGTCGAGCAATTGGGCTATTGGCTACCCGAACCGTATTCGATCGAAACCGGTAAGCGCCTGCTGGAACTTATACATAACCGCTAATTCGATTGCCGCCGTTATTGCACGCTTCAAATTGAGCCAGCCGATAAACGGTATTACCGAGGATCGGTTCGCTACGGAACGATCTGGAAGGATTATAACCATTTCCCAGAGGCGCCGAAGGTGGAAGATAGGCGATTGTGGTGGCCAGCGAATGAGAAGGGCGAGGTGAATGACAAGGACCGCGTTTTCTCTTCGCTCAATAGCTATCCGCCGAATTGGGAAAAGGGCGACTGTGTGTACCGACGTATTGAGCCACACTGGTTCATTCGCATGTGCAGGGCTCTCTAATCGTATGCGTCGGACCGGTAAGATGCAAGCCCACCCGATGACGTACAGGGCGCAGACCGGATTATCCAAGGCGCCGTGGATCAGTTTGACGCGGAGGTTTTAGGTGGACAGAGAAAGCCGTATGGCTTACACCAGCGACACGATGTCGGGCGAAGACCGAGTGGGCAGGGCATGAGCATTTTTAAAGAGAAACATCCGCTCGTAATACTCGTTAGAAAAATAGCCTTTATAAGAATTCTTAAATGGCCGATGCTGCTCCTTATGGTTTTCGGATCGTTAAACTATTCTGGCTTTTGCTTTAAAGAGGTGCGGTATCTTTCCGATGAGGAAAAGGTTCGTAAGGCGATCGCTGCTAATCACACGATCAAAGGTAACCAAGAATGGCGTCGATCTAATTATGATGAGTTCGGTCGAGTAAGTGAGTACGAAGTGGTAATACCTTATAATAGCGTAGATGAATTTTTGCGTGAGAACCCTAATTGCTGCAGGGTTATTTATAAAGGCTTTGCCGATGACCGCCCTCCGTCATTTTTTGAGAAAATCTTCGGGGTGTGTAATTACGGGGTCAAAATGACATACACCTACAGGTATGTCAAAAAGACACTCAAGGAACCTATCGACGAAAGCGTTGAAGGCAGTACTGAAAAACGCGAACGCGCACTGAGAGAGATCAAGGGAGAAAAGCATGAGAGGCTCGTCCGGGATCACTTATTTACAGCTGGGAATTGCGGACAGTTTTGTGGCGGGGATAAGAACGATTTTTCCATAATAGCAATATATGGGATCCCTCATATGATATTCAGATTCTTGAATCTGTAACGGAGCATACTCATGAGTCTACCGACTGCGAAAGATGTAACCCAGTTATATCTCTATGCCAAAAGATTTACTCCGACGAACTTAGTAGATGACGCGCTGATTCGTCCTGATCCCGTTCAGATCCCCGATAAGGATCTGTTTCATGAGAAAGTTGATGCAGTGGAGTACATGACAGGCCCTGGACGGTTCGCATTGGGGGCGATGTCCGATTTGGTCAAGAAATTTTTTTCTCATGTTGGTGACATACCGGGCGTAACAGCGGGTCAATTCTATACGAAATCGGAGATGGCCGACCTTCTCGGTTTGGCGGAGGCCGATTATGGTATTTATGTTCAGCAATATAGCTACGATGATGGACAAGGTGACTACGGTGAACGTATCTATATCTGGAATTCCACCGCTTTCAAAATAAGTGACAACACAGTCTTTGTCGTCGATGCCGACGGTACACGCCATATCGAAAACTTTGCCGTGGTGCCAAGGTATGATATTACCGAGCAAGATGAAAGTCGAAAGGAGAATTTCGATTTTGCAACAGGAGATAGCGCGACGGCCATTGCCAATCTGCTACTTAAACAAAAGATTGACACTTTTGAAATTGGACGCAAAGTTATATTCGACTTTGTCAACTCAGACGATATACCGAGAACCTCTTATGACTGGTCCGATTACCAAGCTGATTTAGCCAAAGAATCTGCTTCGTACAGAGGTCCGCTTCCACTGATTTTGGATGAGGTCTATAGCGCTGTTCAAGTCGTATGGGAGCAATTATGGAATGAGGGCGTTACACGATTTCTCGATCGCAGTAAGCCCATTATTTACGGAACGTTAGGGGATGATGAGCTTATCGCCTCTGTGAATGTACTCTCTCCCGTTCATGATTATGTTTCAAATGGTGTTGTTTTAGTTGCCGGATCAGGTAACGATAATCTTAATGGAGGCGATAACAACGACAAACTTTATGGCGGCGACAATAAAGATATTTTAGACGGTCAGGGCGGCAACGATATCCTGAATGGCGGCAATGGCGATGATACCTATATTTATGCCAGTGGCGACGGGCTGGACATCATCGATGATGTGGACGGTTCAGGGAGGGTTGTCATCGGTGGCGTCGTCCTTACCGGCGGTGATAAAGTCGCCGGCGCTATTTGGGAGTCAGAGGATAAAAAGCACCGTTATACCCTACTGTCGCCCGACTCGAATGGTCGGCGTGATTTGCTGATTTCGAGCGGCTCAAACAGTCTCCTGATCAAGAATTTTCACGATGGTGATCTAAGTATCACTCTTTCCGAAAGCGGCACTCCCGTGTCTCCGCCTTCGTTCGATCAAACCATTCTCGGTGACGTGATCGAACCCAATCACAACGATGTCCTTTACGACACCGCTGGCAACGATCTCATACTTGGCTTCGGCGGTAACGATGTTCTTTATGCCGGTCTGGGGGGTGATGACCGGTTGGACGGTGGAGTAGGCAACGATGCCCTTGCCGGTCGAGCAGGTAATGACACTCTCATCGGTGGCGCGGACTCCGATTTGCTGCGTGGCGATGACGGGCAGGACAAGCTCTACGCTGAAGCCGAAATTACCATCGAGGCAGCGTTGACCCAGCAAGATGCGGCTCCATCCGGTCTCAAGGGTGATTTTTTCGATGGCGGGGTGGACGATGACACCTTGGTGGGCGACATCGGCAATGATGCCCTCAACGGCGGGAATGGAGACGACCTCATTTTGGGCGGAGCCGGTGACGACAACATCAATGGCGATCTCGAAACCGATGCTGTGCTGAACGGCTGGGCCGCGGAACGAAGCACCGTTCCTACCGGGGACGGCAACATCGCCTATCACCTTACCTATGTCAACACCTATTTCGAGCTTCCTGCCGAGGGTGGAAACGATGTCATCTATGCCGGTGGCGGGGCCGACTGGGTATTTGGGGACCAGGGTGACGATTGGATCGACGGCGGTAGCGGTGACGACGTCCTGTTCGGGCAAAGCGGCCAGGACCATGTTTTCGGCGGCAGCGGAAACGACTGGATCAATGGTGGTGCAACCGATGCTCCAGAAGGCGAGCAGAGCGGTGATTACCTGGCCGGTGAATCGGGTGACGACAGGCTATTAGGCTATGCTGGCGATGACAGATTGTTTGGCGGCGCCGATAACGACCGATTGGATGGCGACGTTCTTGGGGTTGCCCAAGGCGCCGATTATCTCGATGGTGAGGCGGGCGACGATATTCTGCTCGGTGCCGGCAATGACGATACCCTGTTCGGAGGTGCGGGCATCGATTGGCTTCAGGGCGACAGCGGCACGGGTCAGGACGATGGAGACGATTTGTTGGACGGCGGGGCGGACAACGATACCCTGTTAGGCGAAGGCGGAGACGATGAGCTTTGGGGTGGCGACGGCGCCGACTTCTTGATGGGGAACGCCGGCATGGATGTGCTTTACGGCGGAGCCGGCAATGACCAAATCGTCGGAGATAACGGCGGAAGCGATACGAGCGGCGAGGCTGATGCTATCGACGGCGGCGACGGAGATGATGTGATCGATGCCCAAGGCGGGGATGATACGGTGCGGGGCGGTAACGGCAACGATCTCATCGCCGGTAGGCTCGGCAACGACACGATCTACGGCGATGCCGGGATGGATCAGTTGCAGGGCGGAGAAGGCGACGATCTCCTGGACGGCGGGAGCGACAACGACACTCTGTTCGGCGAGCTCGGCAACGACACGCTCATCGGCGGCGACGGAGCCGACCTGCTGCTGGGCGGACAAGGCAATGACATGTTGGACGGCGGTTTGGGGGACGACGTCTATTACTATGGATTGGGTGAAGGCGTGGATCATATCACCGACAGTGGTGGTATCGATTGGCTCGTGCTCTACAACGGCGCCACGTTGAATAATCTGCGTTTGGACGTAGGTTCGCTGAAGCTGGTTTTTACCGACGGCAGTCAAATCCATCTCGATGATTTCGATCCGGAGGATCCTCTTGGTCCCGGTGGCATCGAATACATCAAATTTTCCGACGGCACTGTCATGAGTCGCCAGCAATTGATCCAGTCATTGGGGTTTCAAATCGAAGGTACGCCCTTCGATGATTTTCTGTCCGGTACTGCGTTTGGCGAGCCCATCCAGGCCTACGAGGGGCATGACGTCGTCATGGCTCGCGGCGGAGACGATGTCGTGGAGTTGAATGCGGGAGACGATTGGGCGGACGCCGGCGAAGGCAATGATCAGGTGCAAGCGGGCGACGGAGCCGACATCGTCTATGGCGGCGCTGGAGCTGACCTGTTGTACGGTGGGATTGGCGATGATGTTTTAGCAGGCGATGCCGGAGCCGACCTTCTCCATGGCGAAGCCGGAAACGATATTCTGGCGGGTGGCGGCGGGAGTGATATTCTTGAAGGTGGAGTTGGCGATGATACCTACTGCTTCGGCCGGGGTGGCGGGCAGGATTTCGCGATCGACGAGGCCGGCGTCGACTCCGTGCAACTCGTCGGCGATCTGGGTATTGGTAATGTCAGTCTGATGCGCCAGGGAAACGATCTCCTGATCTCTATCGAGGACGCCAGCGATGATCGGCTTACAGTGAGAAACTGGTTCGACGCGGCGAGCAGTTTCCAAAACCTCATCCTGAGCGACGGCACAACGTTGAGCCGGGCAGACGTTGAAGCGCTAATCCCCCTCAATCAGTCGCCTTCGGCGACCGAAGACCTTGTAGCCTTATCCGAGGACGGCCCAACCACAGCCTATGGCAATGCGCTTGCCAATGATGCCGATCCTGAAGGACGAAGCTTGCGAGTGACGAATCCGGGTATGTACATGGGCGTTTACGGTACCCTGGCGCTCGATGCTGGTGGAGATTTCAGTTATACGCTCGATAATGCCTCGGCATCGGTGCAGGCGCTTGCGGCCGGGCAGACGGTAACCGAATGCTTCGGCTATACCGTCACTGATGACGATCCAGCGGGGGCTTCGACCGCGTCTTCATTCGTGGTCGTCGAGATTGCCGGCAGCAACGACGCACCGATCGCGGAGCCTGATGCATTCCATATAAATGAGGATGGTGATGCTACAGCGACCGGCAATCTGTTGGCCAACGACCGCGATGTCGATGCAGGCACGCCACTTCGAGTGGCCGCACCCGGCATTTATACAGGCGCCTACGGCACTCTTTCGCTGGAGGCGGATGGCGGATATACCTACGTCTTGGATAAAACCTCGATGGCCGTTCAGTCCCTCGGACGTTATCAGCACGTCGTCGATCGTTTCGACTATGCGGCGACCGATGGAATCGCCGCCAGTCCTTCCGAGCTGGACGTTACGGTATCGGGAAGCAATGATGCGCCTACGGTCGTCTTGTCGTTGCCCGATCAAACCGCATTGACCAATACCGCCTATTCTTGGCAGGTGCCGGACGGCGCTTTTATCGATGTAGACCAAAGTGACGTACTGGTCTATAGCGCCTCACTTGCCGATGGTTCGGCGCTACCTGCCTGGCTGAGTTTCGATGCGTCCACCCGAGCCTTTTCCGGCCGGGTGCCGCGGGACGCCTCCGGCTATCTCGACATCGGCGTTACCGTGACGGATAGAGTTGCTGACGATACCGATCCAAGCGGAAGTCTTGCGGTAACGGATGTTTTCCGGCTTACGTTTTCTGCCAAAGCGGGCGGCGGTGGCAGCATCGGCAACGAGGGCGTGGGTAATGGTCCGGACGCGCCGCCTCCAGGCCACAGTCACAGTTTTAACGATGATCCCGGCGCTTCACCCGGTAATCCCGGTGCTCAAGGTGGCAACGGCTACCAGCCCGACGTGCATCCGCCGGAGATTTCAGAGATTGCACTGGATGGCATGCAAATGGCAGCACCTGAGCTAAAGCAGGCGCAGGCGGCTCAGGCACTGCACGGTCACCGCCGCAATGCGCAAGTGGGGCCGCATGAGAATGGCGGTGAAGCGCGAGTGCCCGCCATTCCCAATGCATCCGTGCCGAGCATGCCCGCTTCGGCAGATGCCCCGGTGATGGACGGCGATACGGGGAGTCGCCCTAAGCCTAAGCCGATACCCTCTAACAATCATGGTATCGCGGATGACTCGATTGCAGATCACTGGTTCAGCGGTTCACCACAGGATTTGCGAGAGCCTACTTATATCGATCCAGGTCATTTAGAAAATGTTAGCGCTAACCAACCTTCTGTCACGGCTGATACCAGCGCATGGGATGCCTTATTGCATTGGAGTGATTTGGACGAACGTCTGTCGACTCATCTGGCAAAAACGGACGAAGCATTATTCGGGAGCGGTATGGTCACTGGAACGGATATTACCGGCTTTGACGGTTTTCTCGGCTCAACAGCCGGTTTTGCCGAGGATACGCTTTCTCTTGGCGGTGACGGCAATCGTCTAAAGCCTTTCCGAGGACTGCAGGACAGTTTCCGTCCTATTGCATAAGGTGATAAAGAGAAGGCAATGCGCAATGAAAACCGCATTGAAGTCGTGGCGCTTTAGCCACGGCTTATGGACCAATCCTGCGGAATTCGCTCCGGATATACTGCGCATTCAAACCATCCCGCCACGTCCATTACCGCGTGCGGTATTCAGGCTGACGTTGATTTTCTTTGTGATGACCACAGCGTGGGCCGCACTTTGCCGACTCGATGTGGTCGCGGTGGCCCACGGCAAACTCGTTCCTCAAACCTATGTCAAGATCGTGCAACCCGCCGAAGCAGGTATCGTGAAGGAAATCCTGGTCAGTGAGGGGGATGCCGTGAGGGTGGGGCAAGTGCTAATACGCATGGACAGGACTTTAGCAGTAGCCGATTTGGAAGCGTTTCGGACGGAATTTCTGCAAAAGTCTCTTGCTTTGAGGCGTATTGATGCGGAATTGTCGGATCTGCCATTTATGCCCGATTCGATGGACCCTCCGCAGCTTTTTCACGAAGCAGAAGCGCAATATGTCGCCAACCGCCGAGCCCTCGATGCCGCGATCGCGGAAGAGAAGGCGGCTTGGCAGCGGTCTCGGCAGGAGAGGGCTGCGGCCCGCGAGACCGAGGATAAATTGATAAAGGTTTTGCCCCAATACAGGGAGCAAGATGAGGCTTACCGCAAGCTCATGCAGAGGGGGTTTGCGGGGCGGCTTCAGGCAAGCGAAAAGGCGCGCGAGCTTATCGAGAAAGAACAAGATCTCCGAGCTCAAAGATTTATCATCGCTCGTGAAGAGGCCAGTATGACGCAGTCTGAGAGAAGGATTGCCCAGCTTAAGGCCGACTATCTGCAGAAGCTGCGAACTGAACGAGCGGACGTATTTGAGAGAGTTGAGAAGCTTAAACAGGAGCTTGCGAAGCAGGATCACCGGCAGGGATTGCTCGAGCTTAAATCTCCTCAGGACGGCGTGGTCAAGGATCTGGCGACGCATACTATTGGCACTGTTGCTCAGCCAGGCACTATTTTGATGACTTTGGTACCGGATTCCGAATCGTTGCGTGGAGAAGTCTGGATATCGAACGAAGATGTCGGATTCGTTCGGCCCGGTCAGCCCGTGAAATTGAAATTGGCGGCGTTTCAATTCCAGAAGTACGGCATGCTGGACGGTCGGGTGAGTTACGTGGCGGCTGATGCAGCCGACTCGCAGAAAGAATCCGTGGAAGCCGACAGCCAGCCCGATAATACCCTAGTTTACCGGGCTCTCGTTGCACTTGATCGCCAGCAGTTGGTGGCGGACGAAGTAACCTATAAACTTGCTCCCGGAATGCAGGTCGCGGCTGAAATAAAGCTTGGGGAGAGGACAGTATTGGAGTATTTGCTCTCGCCGCTTCAAAAAGCGTTCCATGAGGGGGCACGGGAGCGGTAATAACATAGCCAATGATGGCTGCCGTCATAAAACCGTAACCTCATGCGGCTATTTTCACGTCCTTTCAATCAGCGGTTTGGCCGAACAAACGATCTGAAAATGAGCAGCATACCCATGGCTTTGTCGCGCGAGGACTATTTAAGCCTTAGGCGGGCATATCGGCATCTAGAACATCCCGGCTTCGCCGTTAGGCTTGCCGATGCGGTTGGCACACCGATCGAGAGAGGGCTCAAGCTTCTGCCTAGAGCGTGGCGTCTACGTTTGCAGCGTAGCGCCGAAAACGCGATTTGGAAGGCTTTAGGGGTGGCAGTTACGAGCCTGAAGAATAAACCGGGAACGGCATCTCGCGATATGTACCACAAGCTGCTCGGCATCGCGAGCGGCGCGGTCGGCGGTTTTTTCGGCGGTCCGGCCTTGCTCCTGGAGCTGCCATTTACGACGACCGTCATGCTCCGTTCGATCGCCGACATCGCCCGTAGCGAAGGTGAAGATTTGGACGATATCGCGACTCGCCTCGCATGTCTGGAAGTGTTTGCCTTGGGTGGACGTTCCAAGGATGATGATGCGGCAGATACCGGATACTATGGATTGCGTCTCGCTTTGGAGAAGCCTATCGCGGCAGCTTCTGGCTATATCGCTCGGAATGGCCTTACCAATCGGGCCGGAGCGCCGATGTTGGTGGATTTCATTGCGACCGTTTCGAGCCGCTTCGGCATAACGGTCTCGGAAAAAGCCGCTGCGGAAATCATCCCGATCGTGGGGGCGGTCGGCGGCGCTTTGATCAATAGCGTGTTCATTCAACACTTTCAGGATATGGCGCACAGCCACTTTACGATCCGCCGCCTCGAGCGGAAGTATGGTCAGCGCCTCGTTCAGGCTGAGTACGGCGAGCTGCGCATGCCTGAGTATAAATTATTGTACGCGGCGGTTTAGTCTCTCTGATTCAAGCGGTTCGTGATCCTTGGCTTACCGGCCTAATAAATTAGGTTGCCGGGCAGGCTGAGGTTGGGTTTTTTCGCCATTGTCTCGCCGTTTTGAACTCTCTCCTTATTTCTAAAGAAATTAGAAATGTACTCCAATGCAGGGCGTTGGTATCCTTTCCGGTAACCTCATTCACCGGGCGTTCAATTGCAAAACGGGCGCTTAAGTTGCGGCCCTTTCACCGGCCACAATCCGCCGGCGGATTTCACCCGATGGACGAGGCCGGGTGCGGATTGAAGCATCAATCAGGACGTTTCTAGGACCAAGGAGGCAGTGATGGCAGGTCTCGGCGATTTTTTTGAAAATGGCGTGGCCAAGGGCGTTGTGATCGGGCTAGGCATGGTGGCGGCCGGTGTCGTGCTTGCGCCGGCGTTGCGGCCGGTGGCCCGCGCAGCCGTGAAAACCGGTATCCTGCTGTTTGAAAAAGGCCGCGAATGGGCGGCTGAAGCAGGCGAAACTCTTGAGGATTTGGTGGCCGAGGTGCGGGCGGAATTGGCGGAGCAGGCAGCGAGCACAGAAGGATTCGAAGCGGCCGAGAAAACCGCTGCGGAAAGCAATCCGAAAGGCTGAACAATGGTTTCGGCCTTTGTCATTCATGAACTTCCCGGCCGATTACGGCTGAGAATTCCCGAGAAGCGCAGCGATCCAGCCTTTTTTGCCGATCTTGCCGAGCGTTTAAGCGAATGTCCGGGTGTTACGGGTGTCAAGCCCAATGCGCTGACCGGTAGCGTTTTGTTGTTTCATGCCGCGGAAACGAGTGCAAGCGATGTCACAAGGTTCGCGGAGCAAACTGCTTTATTTTCTGTGAAACCATCATCGGCAACAGCCGCCCGTACGCTGGGCCAACAGGCTGCCAAAGGTCTCGATGCATTTGACCGCAGCCTTACCGCGGTGAGTGGCGGATGGGTAGATTTGCAGTCGGTCTGTTTTCTTTTGTTGCTGGGGTTGGGAGTTCATCAGGCGAGGCGAGGACAGTTGTTGTCACCGGCCGCTCCTCTGCTTTGGGAAGCGATCAGGCTGGTCAGTTCGGACAAAATCGGCAAGCGCTAGGCGAAAAACGGGCTCGCCGTCTGCTCTCGTCAGGCTTCCTGAAGCCATCGAACGGCTCCTGAGGCGCTAACTCAAGCGCTGATGCAAAGGGCTCTTGCGAGGGAAGTGCGCTTTCAAAAACTCCATTTGATCGGTCAGTACCCGGCGTCCCTGCAAGTAGACATATTCTGCATGAGTTGGGGTAAATGGGATGGCTAAGAGCTGTATGCCGGCTTGTTCCGGGGTGCGTCCGGCTTTATGGTTATTGCAGCGCTTGCAGGCGGTTACGACATTGTTCCAGGTGTCGGCTCCTCCGAGACTGATCGGAGTGATGTGGTCGCGGGAAAGGTCGCTATGGTGAAACCGATGGCCGCAGTAGAGGCAAAGATTGTTGTCGCGGCGGAATAGGGCGGGATTGCTTAGAGGCGGAACGTAATTGGGATCGACGCCGTAGCCGTTGTTATGATGGTGGTGCGTGGCGATGATCGAATTGACTTCGATAAGGCTGCGGCGGCCCGTCTTGGCATTGATGCCGCCCCTCAGCGTGTACAGGTGGGTGCCGCAACTATAGGCTACTTCGCCGAGATGATAAAGCTTTGCCGCCTCTTGGTAGCCTATCCATTCCAGAGGCATGCCCGAGGCATCGGTACGCAACACCTGTAAATGATAAATCTCCATAGCTCCTCCATTGGTCGATTGCTGTCTTTCATTGCAAAATGTTTAAACGCTTGATTTCCGGATAGTGTCGTCATTTAGCTTATGCACAGTGTATTCAATTTGCTTGTCAAGGAAAAATTTGAATCGGTGCGGCCGCAATTTAGTCTCTTCTGAATTTGCTAAGTCATTGATAAAAATAAAAAACAAAGTTTTGGCCAAAATTTCTACAATTCAATAAAACCCTAGCCCGCATGCAATTTTCGGCGACATCCCGACATCTATTCCACAAAGTTATCCACAGTTTCTGTGGATAAGCAAAATTTCGCTGAAGCTGTGGTATCCGTCACGGTTTGCCCGATTTTACCCGGGTTTTGTGGCAGTTAGTTGAACATGACGAAGATTCTAAAGATTGCCGTTTCGGTACCCTTGCGGCGTCTGTTCGACTATCTTCCTCCTATAGCCACTCAAACGGAGGATTTGAAGTGCGGCGTGCGCGTTGAAGTTCCTTTCGGTCGCCATCGGAAGATCGGTATTTTGATGGCGGTGTCGGAAGAAACCGAAGTGGACCATGGACGTTTGAAGGAGGCTCTGGCGATACTCGATACCGAGCCCTTGCTGTCTCCCAACGACCTCCGATTGCTCAGGTGGGCGAGCCAGTATTATCACTATCCGATTGGCGAGGTGGTCGCGACGGCGCTGGCTGTCCTGTTACGCAAGGGTAGTGCGGCCGAGCTTGCAGGGGAACGGCTTTTGCGTCTAACTGCGGAAGACTATGCTTTGGCGGAGCAGTCGTGCAAAAGAGCCCCTCGCCAAACGGCGTTGATCGGATTGCTCCGCGAGCACCCGGACGGCGTTCCTTACGGCCTTCTGAGCGGATTGGATTGGGATTGGCGCGGCGCTGCCGACGGTCTGATTCGAAAAGGCTTGGTGTGCTGGTGCCAGAGCCGGGAACCTCAAATTCCGGTTCGCGATTCATTTGAGCCTCCCCCTTTCGATCTCAATGAGGGCCAGCAGCGTGCCATAGCCGCCATGAGGGAGGCTATAGGCACCTATAGTGCTTTCCTGCTCGAGGGTGTCACCGGCAGCGGTAAGACCGAGGTCTACTTGCAATTGACGCAAGAGGTTTTGGCGCGCGGCAAGCAAATCATGATCCTGCTGCCGGAGATCAATCTGACGCCCCAGTTGCAAAACCGCTTTCGTGCGCGCTTCTCGGTTCCGGTCGCGATATTCCACTCCGGGCTTACCGAAACCGAACGTTGCCGTTCCTGGCTGCGGATGCAGCGAGGTGAGGTCAGTATCCTGCTCGGCACTCGTTCCGCCGTGTTCACGCCGATGAAAGCTCCCGGAATGATTATTCTGGACGAAGAGCACGATACGTCGTTCAAGCAGCAGGACGGGTTTCGTTTTTCGGCGCGCGATGTGGCCGTCATGCGAGCTCGACTGCTCAATGTTCCCATTTTGCTGGGATCGGCCACGCCGTCCTTGGAAAGTCTCTGCAACGTATGGCAAGGCCGGTACCGTCATTTGCAGCTCCCTCATCGGGCCGGCGGGGCGGTTCAGCCCGTTTTCCGATTGCTCGATGTTCGAGGGCACCGCTTGCGGGAAGGGCTTTCGCCGGCGCTGACCGCTTATATCGCTGATACCTTGAGTCGCGGTGAGCAGGCGCTGCTGTTTGTCAATCGGCGCGGTTTCGCGCCCACTTTGATTTGTCACGCCTGCGGATGGGTGGCGCGTTGCCGGCGCTGCGATGCGAACTTGGTCGTTCATGCTGGCGACCGCCGTTTACGTTGTCATCACTGCGGTTTCGAACAATCCCTGGCCAGTTCTTGTAACGGCTGCGGCAGCGAGGATCTGCATCCTTTGGGGCTTGGGACCGAGCGGGTGGAAAGAGCTTTGGCCGAGTTGTTTCCCGAGGCCCGCGTTGCGCGTATCGACCGCGACAGTACGCGGCGCAAAGGGCAGTTGGAAGCGCTGTTGAACGATATTCACGAAGGCCAAGTCGATATTCTTATCGGCACGCAGATGCTGGCCAAGGGCCATCATTTCCCCCGGGTTACGCTGGTTGGCATCACGGACGTGGATTCCGGTCTGTACAGCACCGACTTTCGTTCCGGGGAACGGACGGCTCAGCTGATTATTCAGGTAGCGGGCCGCGCCGGGCGCGAGGAGCGGATGGGCACCGTTGTGCTGCAGACGCGGCATCCAGGCCATCCATTGCTCCACGTACTGATTAGGGGTGGTTATTCCGGTTTTGCGAAAGCCTGCTCGGAGGAGCGCCGAGCGGCCCATTTGCCGCCCTTTACCTATCAGGCGCTATGGCGGGCGGAGGCGTCCGATATCGAGGTGCCGCGACGTTTTTTGGAGCACGTGGCTAATCTCGCGCACGAGCGATCATGGCCCGATCTGCAGGTGTTAGGGCCGGTTCCTGCGCCGATGGCACGGCGAGCGGGGCGGCAGCGCTATCAGTTGCTGTTTCAGTCCTCCAGGCGAAACGCGCTGCATGGTCTCATCAATGTGTTGCTGCCGGTGGCTTCGGAACTTGATGAAGTCAAGCGAGTCCGTTGGTCTATAGATATCGACCCTATCGACCTTTATTGAGGTCTGAAATCTCATTGATGGAGGCGAGGTTTTTTCCTGCGGGACTCGAGCTAGCATGCGCGTCGAGGTAATCGCCGCGAGCTGCCTTAAAGGTTTTTCTGCGTAAATTCAGCCAGCACGCGAGGAAGCTATGTTCCCATTAAGAGATGAAAATCCGATTGTCAGACGGCCTGTGGCAACGTTTGTGATAATCGGCCTGAATATCGCCAGTTGGGTTTTTGTTCAAGGCCTCGGTAGCGGCGAGCCGCTAGCATGGTCACTGTGTACCTATGGATTGATTCCGGGTGAGCTATTCGATCGCGTACCGTCCGGAACCGTTATTCCCCTCGGAGAAAACCTCGGCTGCGAGCTCACCGGAGATACGTCCATTCTGACCTTAGTGACCCATATGTTCCTCCACGGCGGCTGGTTCCACATCATTGGGAATCTTTGGTTTCTTTGGGTGTTCGGGGATAACGTCGAAGACTCGATGGGGCCGGCACGGTTTTTCATTTTTTATCTCGTGTGCGGTTTGGCTGCCGCCGCCGCTCAAATCTTCACCGATCCGGCTGCGGCAATACCCATGGTGGGAGCATCCGGTGCGATCGGAGGGGTCATGGGCGCGTATGCCCGGCTCTATCCAAGAGCTCGGGTGGTAACCTTGATTTTCCTCGGATTCTATGTGACCACGGTGGCTTTGCCCGCTATCGCCATGCTGGGATATTGGTTCTTCATCCAGATTGCTGCCGGACTCCCCGCCCTACAAGAGGCTAGCGGCGGTGTGGCGTTTTGGGCTCATGTCGGCGGTTTTGTGGCAGGCTTGATACTGGTCGGTCCGATGCATCGTCCGGACTATCTGGCTCAGCACCTTCGGCATGCGCCGGGGCCTTATGACCGCTACTGATTTTCGGGCGCTGTTGAACGTATGCCGTGAAAGCGTTTCATGCCGGCTGCCGTCTTCCGAGCAAGGGTCGCATATCCGCCAGGGCGACGATCAGGAGGTAAAGCCCAAGGAATACCGAGCCAACCACCCACGACGTCCAGCCGCACGATTCCACCAGATCCTTGTGCCCGCCGTACAGCAAGAGTCCGAGTAGGAGATAGCCCGCGATCTTTCCTATTGGATAACGCACCGGGTAATAGTATTGACCGAGCGCGTACGAAAGAATGGTCATCGTGGCATAACACGCCAGCGTTGCCCAAGCGGAGCCTATATAGCCCATGATCGGAATCCACCATATGTTCAATCCGATGGTCAGTGCGGCGCCAGCCAGCGATACCCATGCACCCATCAGAGTTCGATCAGTGAGTTTGTACCAGATGGACAGGTTTACATAGATGCCCAGAAATAAATTGGCCAAGAGCAAAACGGGCACGACGTCGAGCCCTTCGCGGTATTCGGCGCCGATAAAATACTTGAATAGATCTATATATAAGGTCACTACTAGAAAGATGAACACGCAGAAGATCACGAAATATTTCATGACGACGGCATAAGTGCGCTTCGCGTCCGCCCGTCCGGCATAGGCAAAGAAGAAGGGCTCGCCGGCATATCGGAATGCCTGTATGAAAAGAGACATCAGGATCGACAGCTTATAGCACGCGCCATAGATGCCCAGCAGGCGCAAATTGGTTGCGAGGTCATAGGGCAACAAGAATTTTAGGATTGCGCGGTCGAGCATCTCGTTGACCATTCCCGCAAACCCGATCACCACCATGGGCAGGGAGTAAGCCAGCAAGCTCTTTAAGAGTCGCGAATCGAGCCCATGCCGCAAGCTCTTGAACTGCGGCAGGAGCAGCAGAAATTTGAAGGCGCTGGCCGCAAGATTGGCCAAAAAGATATAGCCGATGCCGATAGCCGGATCATACAAACGCGCTCCGAGTGAGTTAGGCCAAAGCGCCTCGGCCTTTTTGCAGTAAACCAGGAAAAACAGGTTGAGTCCTATGGCGAGCAGGATTTCGGTCAGTTTGATGCCGGCAAAGCGCCAAGCCCGGTTTTCGGAACGTAACTTGGCAAACGGCAGTGCCGCAATGGCGTCGAGTGCCAGGATGGCGCCAAACCACACCAGATATTCCGGATGCTCCGAATAACGGAGCAGTGCGGCGAGCGGTTCCCGAAATACGACGATTCCGGCTACAAACGCCAGGTTCGCGAGGATCAGGAAGCCGAGCGCGGTCGAGTACACCGTGTCTGCCCGGAGTTCTTCTCGGTTGCTGAAGCGGAAATAGCCCGTTTCCAGGCCGAAGATCAGAACCACCGCGAAGAAGCCGGCGTAAGCGTAGAGTTCCGAAACGATGCCGTATTCCTGCGCCGGGAAGGTATAGGTGTAAAGGGGAACCAGCAGATAATTGAGAAATCTGCCGATGATGCTGCTCAAGCCGTAGATGGCGGTTTGCGAGGCGAGCTTGCGGAGAGGGTTCAAGAGTTGATGTGCCGGCGATGTTTGGAGGCCGTCATTTTATGGCGAGTCTGGATGGACGCCAAAATCTTTGCGCTTTCTCATGCGATCCGCTCTGTGCTGCTCCACCTTTGGTTAGAGGTCGCCGTATAGGGGGGGTTGGCGAATTTATGGGCGGCTGCCTTGGTATTCGCATCGCCTTTCATATAAAAGCAATCAAATTATGCTCATCTGAGCTTGTCAAACTAAAATCTTTTGTTTGCTTGCAAAGCGAAGTTAATCATGAAGGCCGAGTCTGAATCGGCCTTATTTCTTAAGTTCATCAGCTAACAAACAGCGAGGTAAGCCCATGGCGTCATTTATTGCGGAAAATCCTCTAGAGACCGATGAGCTGCAAAAACTCGATGCCTACTGGCGGGCATGTAACTATCTTGCGGTCGGCATGATTTATCTGAAGGACAATCCTCTGTTAAGACAGCCTTTACAGCCCGAGCACATCAAAAAGCGCTTGCTCGGCCATTGGGGTTCTAGTCCTGGTTTGAGCTTCAGCTACGTTCATCTCAACCGCTTAATCAACAAGTACGATCTCGACGCGATTTTCATCGCCGGTCCCGGTCACGGAGCGCCCGGCGTGCTGGCTCCGGTTTATCTCGAGGGCACGTACTCCGAAATTTATCCGAATAAAAATGAAGACGAAGAGGGGATGCGGCTGTTTTTCAGAGAATTTTCGTTTCCAGGCGGAATCGGCAGCCATTGTACGCCGGAAATGCCGGGTTCGATTCATGAAGGAGGCGAGTTGGGCTATAGCATTTCCCATGCCTTCGGTGCGGCATTCGATAATCCCGATTTGTTGGTTGCTGTAGTCGTCGGCGACGGCGAGGCGGAAACCGCAGCTTTGGCGACGTCTTGGCACTCCAACAAGTTTCTTAATCCCGCACGGGATGGTGCCGTGCTGCCGATCCTCCACCTCAACGGGTACAAGATCAATAATCCGACTGTCTTGGCGCGAATTTCTCATGAGGAGCTGGAGCGGCTGTTCGAAGGCTATGGATGGACACCCTATTTTGTCGAAGGTAGCGATTCCGAAATCATGCATCAAGCGATGGCCGCTACTTTAGAACATTGCGTGCTCGAGATTCGCCGGATTCAGCAGGAAGCCCGCCACGGTGGCAGTCTGACCCGGCCACGGTGGCCCATGGTCGTGCTGCGCAGCCCAAAAGGGTGGACTGGACCTAAGACGGTGGACGGCCACAAGATAGAAGGTTTTTGGCGTTCGCACCAAGTGCCGCTCGCAGGAGTGGCTCAGAATCCGGAGCACCTCAAGATGCTAGAAGAATGGATGCGAAGTTATCAGCCGGAGAAACTGTTCGATGCCAACGGCCGTCTCATTCCCGAGTTAAAAGCCCAGGCTCCGAAAGGGACTCGGCGCATGAGTGCCAATCCCCATGCTAACGGCGGCTTGCTTCGTAAGGCCTTGAGGATGCCTGATTTTCGCGATTACGCTGTCGAGGTGCTGAAGCCCGGCGTCTCGGAGGCGGAAAATACGCGGCCCCTCGGACGGTTTTTGCGCGACATTTTAGCGATGAATCCGAGTAATTTCCGGGTATTCGGTCCGGACGAAACCTCTTCGAACAAACTGGACGACGTGTATGAGGCCAGTAAGAAAATGTGGTTGGCGGATTATTTGCCGGAAGATGCCGACGGCGGCGAGTTATCGCCTGATGGCCGTGTCATGGAGATGTTATCGGAGCACACCCTGGAGGGTTGGCTCGAAGGTTACCTGCTGACTGGGCGACACGGATTCTTTTCGACCTATGAAGCCTTCGTTCATGTTATCGACTCCATGTTCAACCAGTTCGCGAAGTGGCTGGACATCGCCAACGACATCCCCTGGCGCGCTCCCGTATCGTCCCTGAACCTGCTGATCACCTCTACCGTTTGGCGACAGGATCATAACGGCTTTACCCATCAGGATCCGGGGTTTCTCGATCTCGTGGTCAACAAGAGTCCCGAAGTGACCCGGATCTATCTGCCGCCGGACGTCAATACGCTCTTGTGCGTGGCGGATCGTTGCCTGAGAAGTACCTACAACGTCAACGTGATCGTTTCGGACAAGCAGAAGCATTTGCAGTATCTGAACATGGAAGCCTCGATAAAACACTGCATCAAGGGTATCGGAATTTGGGATTGGGCGAGCAACGACCAGGGTTCGGAGCCGGATGTCGTCATGGTGGGTTGCGGCGACATCCCAACGAAAGAGGCGCTAGCGGCTGTCATGCTCCTGCGCGAGCACTTCCCGACATTGAAGATCCGTTTCATCAATGTGGTCGATTTGTTCAAGCTGCAGCCTGCCAGCGAACACCCCCACGGTCTGAACGACCGCGACTTCGATAGCTTGTTCACCCTGGATAAGCCGATTATTTTCAATTTCCATGGGTATCCGTGGCTGATCCATCGCCTCGCTTACAGGAGAACCAATCATAAGAACCTGCACGTGCGCGGGTATAAGGAGAAAGGAAATATCAATACTCCGTTGGAGCTTGCCATTCAAAACGAAATCGACCGTTTCAGCCTGGCGATCGATGTGATCAATCGCGTGCCGGGGCTGCTGGTTGCGGGCGCTCATGTCAAGGAAAAGCTTCGCGACATGCAGATCGAATGCAGTAATTATGCCTACGAGCACGGTGTAGATAAGCCGGAGTTTGCCAATTGGAAGTGGCCGCAATGAGTGGCTGACGATCATGCGGCTCTGTCCGGGGGCCCAGGGACGATTTCCTAGATGCACGTTGGCAACCTAGCTGAGAGCTCATGCAGAGAAAGCTTTTAGTCCTCAATTCGGGCAGCTCATCCGTAAAGTATCGGTTGTTCGATTTGAGCGACGAGCGTGTTTTGGTCTCAGGCATGATCGAACGAATTGGAGAGTCCGGTACTTTTTTGCTTGATAGTAATGGGGCGGACGGATTCGCTGACCATCGACAAGCCATTGCCGAAGTGCTGCATCGGCTTAAGGAGTCAGGCGAAATGCCGGACCCAAATGAGCTTTTCGGTATCGGCCATCGTGTTGTTCATGGTGGAGAAACTTTCCATACAGCCGTTATGGTGGACGATGCTGTTATAAAAGCCATTCGAACGGCTATTCCTCTCGCGCCATTACATAATCCGCCGAATTTGTTAGGCATAGAGATTTGCCGCGAACTCTGGCCAGGAGTGCCACAGGTTGCCGTGTTCGACACGGCTTTTCACCAATCCATGCCGCCTCGTGCATATCGTTACGCGCTGCCGAATGAATTTTATCGGGATGATCGAATACGCCGGTATGGATTTCATGGAACGTCCTTTGCGTATGTAACAAAACAGGCTGCGGCTTACCTTGGTCGACCGGTGGAGTCCTGCAATTTCATCGTGTTGCACCTGGGCAATGGGGCCAGCGCTGCGGCCATCAAGCACGGCCGCAGCGTCGATACATCTATGGGTATGACGCCTCTGGCCGGTTTAATAATGGGGACGCGGTGTGGCGACATTGATCCAGGCGTCATGCTGTATTTAATGACGTCCGGCAATTACTCGGCGAGCAAATTAGAACGTCTTCTCAGCAAGAACAGCGGACTCAAAGGGCTTACCGGCGCGAATGACATGCGTGAAATTCTGAGGCGCGCTGCGACAGGCGACGAGAATGCTCGATTAGCCGTTGAAATGTACTGTTATGGGGTCAAGAAATATATCGGCGGCTACCTGGCTGTCCTAGGTGGCATCGACGCATTGATCTTTACGGGGGGGGTGGGCGAGCATGCCACTCCCGTCCGCTACAAAATCTGCTCAGATCTAAAATCTTGCGGAATCATGATCGATATACGGAAAAATGCGATGGGCGCAGATGAAATAGCGGAACTGCAAACCGTCCATAGCAGAGTAAAAATACTAATCGTGCCGACAGATGAGGAACTGGAGATCGCGCGTCAGGCCGCTGAAGCGATTGATACTCAGTGCGCCGGTTCGACTGAATGACATTGGCGAGACTATAGGAAGCTTCCCGTGGCGATTTGGTCCATTTCTGTTCCGTATTAACCTTGTGTGTTATTGCTTCGGCAATTAAAGGGCGATTTTCAGCAACTGCTGATCATCGCAAGTGCTTGATCTACATTGAATAAATCAGATATCTACTCAAGGCGCGATTCTGATTTAACTGCCGAATCAATACCCCTGAGCGCAGTGTCGTAGCAAGACCGTGCGCCGCTATTTCCACTTCTCGCTGCAAAAGCGCGAGGGAAGTACAGTTTCCCGAATCCTAGCTATTTGCGGCCTACGAATGCCAGCCGATAGAACCGCCCGAATTCTTGTGCATAGCCTTGACAAGGTATGAATGAGTGATAGACTGCAACGCACCCTAGGAGTGGGGCATTTTGTCGCAGGGGCAAGCTGCCGCGGGGCAAGAATGAAGAAGACACGGATGCACGACGAGGTCGCGGTGCGGCGACGCATCGCAAGTGAGTACTAACTTTGGAGGTAACTATGGCTGCAACAACTGTTGGTGGCGTAGCAGCGCAAGACAAGCCGCTTTTGGATATGAAATGGCTGACCTTTGCTTTTATGCTCTACACGGTCTTTTACATGTGGGTTCGGTGGTATGAAGGGGTCTACGGCTGGTCCGCCGGTCTGGATTCGTTCGCACCGGAATTTGAGACGTACTGGATGAACTTCCTGTACACCGAAATCGTACTGGAAGTGGTCACCGCCTCGATTCTGTGGGGCTACCTGTGGAAAACCCGTGACCGCAACATGGCGGCATTGGCTCCGCGGGAAGAACTGCGCCGGAACATGACGCACCTGATTTGGCTCTTTGCCTATGCGTGGGCCATCTACTGGGGTGCGAGCTACTTCACCGAGCAAGACGGCACCTGGCACCAGACGATCGTTCGCGACACCGACTTCACGCCGTCGCACATCATCGAGTTCTACCTGAGCTACCCGATCTACATCATCACGGGTGGTGGCGCGTTCCTGTATGCGCATACCCGCCTGCCGCACTTCAGCACCTCGAAAGGTCTGTCGCTGGCGTACCTGATCCTGTGGACCGGTCCGTTCATGATCCTGCCGAACGTGGGGCTGAACGAGTGGGGTCACACCTTCTGGTTCATGGAAGAGCTGTTCGTAGCGCCTTTGCACTACGGCTTTGTGATCTTCGGCTGGCTGGCTCTGGCGATCATGGGTGTCTTGCTGCAG
>Ga0196959_10000037_pt1 | contig 31902 bp, 76 predicted proteins | sample S1v_20metaG_FD_157521 | JGI IMG/M metagenome (GOLD analysis project Ga0196959, IMG submission 157521) | Soil microbial communities from Anza Borrego desert, Southern California, United States - S1+v_20 | ecosystem: Environmental > Terrestrial > Soil > Desert | place: USA: California | collected...
GGCGCGGACGGAGAGCCGGGAGCGGACGGCGCACCAGGCGGACCCGGCCCTGCAGGCGAGCCCGGTCCGGCCGGGCCCGAGGGGCCTCCGGGACCGCGCGGTGAGCCGCCCGCCTCCTACACGGTGACCCTGCCCAACGACGGCGGGACCTACCTGTGCACGCGCTCGAACGCCGACGACTCCGCGCCGACCTACAGCTGCTCGACCGCCTCCGACGGCGACGACGAGGCGGACGAGGGCGACCCGCCCTGATCACAACGACACCACCCGGTGCCGGCACAACGCCCGCACTTGGTGAGACGTCCTCATCAGTAGGACGACCAACCCACCAAGGGGAGACATGAAGAAGATCGCTCTCACGGCGAGCGCCGTCCTGGCGCTCTCGCTCGTGGCCACGCCGCTGGCGCTCGCGCAGGACGTCCCGAATCCCCCGGTTGACGTCACGGCCGAGAAGGCGTGCGGGACCGTGACCGTCAAGCTGGTCAACAAGGATGTGGGCGACTACACCTTCACCTGGTCCACTGGACCCTTCAACGGCGGCCCGCTCGGCGAGCAGGGGACCATCGCGGTCGCCGCCGCGAAGACCACGGTCGAGACCATCCGTCTCCCGGAGGACTCGTTCGACGGACAGGGGTTCTTCACCATCGGCGTCTCGTCGGGCCCGAACACGCACCTGCTGGACTTCCTCGATCTGGGTCTTGTCGAGACTGACTGCTCTGACGACCCGGAGCCCACTCCGACGCCCACGCCCACGCCGACTCCGACCACCCCGCCGCCCGCGACCGAGAACACCTTCAACTGCGTCGACTTCCCCCTCGAGGACGGCACCAGCGCGCAGGCGGTGCTCGACCGCGACACCTCCGACCCGCACAACCTGGACACCGACGGCGACGGCGTGGCCTGCGAGCTCGACGAGACCCCGGAGCGGTCGAACGATGACGACCGCGCGCCGGTGGTCGTGGTGCCCAACGGTGGCGTGAACACCGGCGGCGGCCCCGCCTGGGCCTTCACCGGGGCGTGAGCACGCACCCCCTGGTCCGGGTGCTGCTCGGTGGCGTCCTGACTGCGATGGCGATCGGCTCGCTGCTGGTCGCCTGCAGTCAGGGCGCCGCCCTGCGCGACGTGCCCGGCGTTGCGTTCGAGCCGGTCGCCCCGGCGCCGTCCACTGTGGCCACCGCGCCCACGCCCGCTGTCGACCCGACCGCGATCTCGATCCCGGCGATCGACGTGCGCAGCACCGAGGAGATGCTCGCGCTCGGCCTCACCGACGACTGCCCGGACGGCGTCACCCCGCCGTGCCTGGACTCCCCGCCGGTCGACCGGCCGGGCCAGCCCGGCTGGTACGCCGGTGCCGACCCGGTGTTCAACGGCGACGAGTACCAGCCCGGCGAGCCGGGCCCCGCGGTCATCGCCGCGCACGTCGACGGCACCGGGCCGAACGGTGAGAAGGGCTACCCGGGCCTGTTCGCCCGGCTGGGTGAGCTCGAGCTCGGGGACGAGATCGTCGTCGAGCGCGGCGCGCTCGGCGAGGTGATCTTCGTCGTCTACGGCATCGAGCGGCACGGGAAGAACGACTTCCCCACCCAGCGCGTCTACGGGCCGACCGAGGGGCCGGAACTGCGATTGCTGACGTGCGCCGGCGAGTTCTCCGGCGGCCACTACGAGGACAACCTCGTGGTCTGGGCCCGCCTGGCATGACCGACTGGGGTCGGCGGTGCGTGGGCTGCCACCACCGCCGGGACGCGCACTGGTGCCACCACGGCCCCTGTCTGACGTGCTACTGCCCGCGGTACTGCCCGCCCTGGTGGATCTCGTTGCGCGACATGATCAGGAGGTGGTGGCGTGGATAGCGACACCGCGCAGGCCTACCGCAGGCTCGCCGAGGCGCTCGACGACATCACGCTGCACCGCAATCTGTTGGCGCTGCTGCCGTGGACGGTGCACGTGGACCACGCCTTCGAGCGGTCCCAGGAGCGTGCGCTGCGGCTGCTGTCCCGGCTGCCCACCCAGCGGGCGCCGCTCGACCTGCGCCCGCACGTGCGGGCCGGGACACCCCGAGGGAGAGGCCGATGAGCTGGCGCTGGTTGCCCGCGACCCGCGGGCAGGTCGAGAGCCTCTGGTCCTACGTCCTGGACCAGACGGAACACATCACGATGATCGGAGAGCGAACCATGGCACGAGTGGACGAGCTGCGCGAGCGGCTGGCGTCGGCCACCGACGAGCTGGCCCGCGACCTGGAAGACCTGCGCGGCCGCCTGGCCACCCAGGACGAGGCCCTCGCGGCCGAGCTGGAGCCGATGGTGGCCCGGCTCGAGGCGATGGGCGCCGACCCGGCCGACCCGGTGCCGGCCGCGCCGGAGGCCCCGGCCAACCCCGGTGTCCCCGAGGGTGGCACCGACGTCGTCAACCCGACCCCGGGCGCGGCGGACAACCCCAACGCCTGAGCCTCGTTGACCAGGTGTCCGGCCACAGCTCCCCAGTGGCCGGACACCGCTCCCCTGTGAGGTGATTCCGATCGGTGACTGGTACGTCGGGCCGGGCGACCGCTGGGTCTACGACCCGAACGCGCCGGGCCCCGACCCGGCGGTGACGAAGATGCAGCCGATGGTGCCGCCGGCCGGCTCCACAGTGCGCTACGACGAGCACGTCGACCACGTACTGCCGCGCAGCCTCGACGCACTGCACGGCGAGGAGGAGGAGGACCCGGACGACCACGAGGTGGCGCCGATCGACCCGGGCGAGTTCCCCGCCTTCGACGCCGTGGACTCCCGGATGATCCGCACGATCGGGGCGCCGGAGTGACCGCGCGCTCCCAGAACGGGTGGAGCGCGAACGACCGGTCGGTGATCGCCTCCTACGACGTGCCCGGCGGTCGGCTCGCGCTACGCGCCGGCGACGCGTCGGTCGTGCTGCTGTGGGTGACCAACCAGTTCCACGAGCGCGTCGAGCCGCTGGAGTGGCCCGGGGTCTGGGGCTACGCCGAGCGCCCGATCCGCGGCAGTTCGACGACCCTGTCCAACCATGCCAGCGGCTGCGCCGTAGACCTGAACGCTCCAGACCATCCGCTGGGCACCGACCCCGAGGACAACTTCACCGACGACCAGATCCGCGAGATCCGCGAGATCGTCGCGTACTGCGAGGGGGTCGTGCGCTGGGGTGGGTCGTACTCCGGGCGCAAGGACCCCATGCACTTCGAGATCGTCGCCGGTGCCGCGGCCGTGCGCCGAGTCGCCGACAAGATCCGCAACGGCCAGGAGGACGAGTTGAGCCAGCAGCAGGTCGACCAGATCATCGGCCAGTTCCGCCGCGACCTGGGCTTCGCGCGCGACCAGATCCTGACGCGCCTGGGGGTGAGCAACCCCTCCAGTGCACCGCCGAAGCTGACCCCCGAGCAGCTGGCCGGCATCGACCCGGCGAGGCGGGTGGACGTCGGGTTCGCCCGCGACCAGTTCCTGTCCGAGCTCGCCGCGCAGCGCGCGCTGGTCGAGGCCCAGGGCGAGTTGCTCGCCAAGATCGCTGAGAAGGTCGGGCTCGCCGAGCCCGAGCCCGCACAACAGGAGAGGACCCCCTCGACATGACCGACCCCACCCCCGGCTTCGCCGACCACGCCGCGCCCGCAGCCAAGACCGTCGGCTGGTCGCCGAAGATGCTCGCGGCCACCGCCGCCACCACCCTGGTGGGCATCGTGGTCGCGATCCTGAACGCGCTGCAGGAGGACCCGGCCATGTTCGGCGCACTGCCGACCTGGCTGCAGTCGCTGCTGCTGGTGGTCATCCCGCCACTGCTGGCCGGGTTCGCCAGCTACCAGGCCGGCCCGGGCGAGGTGGTGAAGCGATGATCTCGCTGGTGTTCGCGATCCTCGCGGTGCTGGCGTTCGCGCTGGCACTACTCGGCGCGAGCGTGAACATCGACCTGGTCACGCTCGGGCTGCTGTTCCTGGCCGCGTGGTGCCTGGTCCGGTCGCTGCCGCTGGCACGGGATCGGGTGCGCGGCTGATCTTCGCCTGAGTCGCACCGACTGGTAGCATCGCCCTCGGTCGCGACTTGTCCTCTCGGCCACCGAAGAGGCCCCCGTTGAGCTCCGGCTCCGGGGGCCTCTTCTTTCATGTCCGGAGCCGGAACCGGTAGTCGCCGGCCGGGGTGATCGTGCCGTCCCACGCGTAGCGCAGCGGGTGCGGCGTCGGCGACAGGAGCTGTCCGCCGGCCAGACCGTGGTTCTCCTGCACCATCGACGATGGGGGCACCGCCACCTGCAGTCCGCAGCGGAGCAGGTGCTCGGCCACCGAGACCCGCTGGCCGTCGGCCGGGCCGCCGAACAGCTCGATCTCCACGCTCACGGCGAGACCCCCTCGCCGACGTTCCAGTCGAAAGGGTCGTACGCCTCCCAGGTGATCTCCCGGTCCGGGAAGTGCTCGACCAGCCAGTCCGGGTCGAGTCGCCCGGTGAACCGGGAGTTCACCGCCCATCCCGTGACCATCGTGGGTCGTTGGCCGGAGTGGTCGCGCACGACCCAGCCGCGACTGATCACGCCGGGCACCGGGCTCGTCGGGTCGTCCTCGGGCGGCGAGGCCTCGACCTGGATCGGCCGCCACTCTCGCAGGGGGAGCAGGAACTGCCAGCGCGAGTACTCCTCGATCGGCACGCCCGGGGTCGAGGGCTGGTACGCCTCGCCGCCGACGCCCGGGAACTCGTCCGGCCGCTCCCACGGCTCCCGGTACCCGACCAGCGGCTCGCCCTGGGTGCGGTGCCAGCGCGCCGAGCATTCGGCATCGCAGAAGTCCAGCGACGGGCCGTCCGCGGTCAGCGGTTGCGCGCACGCCCCGCACGTCGGAGCGACCACCTCGTCGAGCTGGGCCAGGAACGCGTCGACGTCGGTACGGCTCATGCCGACCGCTTGCGCTCGCTGGCCGCCTGCCCGGCCGCCCACAGCGTGCACGGCCACACCGTGCGGCAGGTCGGGCAGTGGCTGGCCACCGGGGCGTGCTCGCTCAAGAGGCGATCCAGCTTCGCGCGCGGCGAGTGGTACAGCGTCTGGACGATCAGCTGCATGAGCACACGTTCCACTTCGATCCCCTCGTTGGGCGTTTCATGTTCCGAAGGCCCAGCGAAGCGCGCCAGTGAGGGCATCGACCAGATCGTCGTTGATCTTGGCGTTGGGGAACAACATCATCTCCCGTTCCAGCTCCACGAACTCACGTGCATGAAACACCCTGCCGGTCTCGTAGTAGTCGAGCACCTGCTTCACCCGGGCGACCTTGTCGCCGCGCACCGAGGACTCGGCGACGAAGCGCACGCCGCGCGGCAGCGGGTCCTCGGGCGGGTCGAGCATCTGGCGCCACAGGTCCGAGCCCTGGATCGTCTCGGCGATCACCGTCTTGAGCGTGGGGTTGCGGCCGCACAGCGAGTGGATGATCTCGCGCAACCGGGTGGCCCCGACCCGCCCGGCCCAGGCGTACTCGACCACCGCCCACCGGCGCGACGGGTGCCGGCCGATGATGACGATCGCGTTGCGGTCCGACGTCTCGCGCGAGCTCGGCGCGGTGTCGATGTACATCGCGTGCTCGAAGATCCCGCCCAGCTGGTGGTCGACCTTGTAGCGGATCAGCTCCTCACGGAACAGCCCACCCTCGCCCTCGCCGTAGGGGCTGGGGTCGAGCAGGTAGTTCAGTTCGAACGAGCGCGGCACCTTGCCATCGACCGAGCGGCGCAGGTTCTCCCCGAGGTGGGTCTGCGTCAGCGGCCAGCGCTCCGGCCACAGCGACCGCTCCCCCCCGGTGTCCGGGTCGACGACGATGCCCGGGAACAGCCGCGGGGTGATGGCGTTGTCGGCCACCCAGTCGACGCGCTGGCGTTCGCGCGCGTGCAGTGCGACCTCGTGGATCGGCGAGCCGTAGGCGGTCGTGGTGCCGAAGACCCCGATCGCCGCGTGCGGGGCCGCCATCGGGATCACCGAACTGGTGATCGCGGTGACGATCTTGTTCCGCTCGTTCTCGGTGATCACCGGCTCGAGCTTCTGGATGTCGTCGCAGATGATCAGGTCCGGGCGCGCCGCACCCGACTTCGCGCCCAGGGTGTTCTCGAACAACCCGGCGGCCGCGATCGTGCCGCCGTTGGCCACCACGGTCATGCTCGTGTTCTGCGCCCCGCGGATGCGCTGCGGCGCCAGCTCCGGGTAGTCCTCGCGCAGCAGCTTGTTGGTCTCCAGCTCGCGGCGCAGGGTGGAGAGCTGCTTCTCGGCCATCCGCGAGTTGTAGGAGAAGGCCAGGAAGTACTCCCGGTGCCCGTGCGCCAACGCCCACAGCGGCAGGATCAGGAAGCACCACGAGCTCTTCCCGACCCCGCGCGGGGCCACCCAGGCCTCCCGCCAGCGCTGCGGGCGCATCCAGCGCTTCGCCGCCCGGCACAGCGCCAGGTGCAGTTCGTTGAACGTCACCGTCGGCGGGTCGCTGCCCTGCAGCACCAGGTGGTGGCGCAGGTAGACCAGCGCGAACCGCAACGGCGACTCCCGGGTCGCCCGGCGCCGGTACTCCGGGCTGTGCTCGATGGCGGCGGAGAACAGCGGCTGGACCTGGTCGACGAACCAGTCCCGCCACGGCCCGATCGGGGCGCGCACTACCGGCCGGGGCGGCGGCGGGACGACGGAGAGTGTCACCGACTCGCCTCCCACTGCGCCACCCACCGGCAGTAGTCCCGGTCCGAGAGCCGGTGCTCGGGCGGCGAGCCGACCAGCTCCCGCCCGCAGGTCTCGCAGTGGCGCGGGCGGAAGTCCCGGGCCCACCAGCCCCCGGCCAGCGGGGCGAAGATCAGCGCGACGCCCAGTGCCAGGATCGGCACCAGCCACAGAGTGAAGGTCACGCCTCCTCCTTCGGCAGCGCGCGGTAGAGGCGCTGGGAGCCCACCTGGACCAGGGCCACGCGCCCGTCCCGTGCGGCGGTCGCCATCATCTTGCCCAGCGCGTTGCCCTTCTCCGGCATCCCGAGCGAGGCGGCCAGCGAGCCGGCCGCCATCGTGACGCCCGCGGGCAGCGCGGCCAGGAACTCGATGGCCTTGTTCGTGAGCTCGACCCGCTCGGCCTCAGCGCGCTCGGCCTCGGTCATCGGGCGCTCGATGACCAGGCTGTCCACGCGCGCGCCCATGTCCATGACCCGCCTGCTCAATGCGGCGTAGCGGCCCCGGTTCTGGTGCTCGATCTCGTCGTGGCGGGCGACGCGCTGCGCGAGCCGGTCGACGGTCTCGCGCAGCCCGGCGATCTCGGCCTGACGCTCCTTGTCGCGCTGCTCGGCCTCGGCGAGCATGCCGAGCAGGGTCTCGATGCTCTCGCGCTGGTTGCTGGGCACGATCGGCCTGCCCGGCATCGCTGCGGGCGTCGGATGTCCGTTGTTGGCGGGGGTGGTCGTGGTCACCGGGGTGTCCTCTCGCTGGGTCTCACTGGGGACGTCGAGCTTCTGCGTCAGGTGCTTGTCGATGCTGCGGCCGTCGGGCCTGATGATGGAGTCCGGCGGGGTCTGGCCGTTGACCACGTCCAGCCCGTGTCGTTGCAGGCGGGATACCGCATTGCGTCGGTCGCTCCCGGATCCCCAGCGGTCCGGGATCGTGATCATCGGTTGATCCGGGTCCTTCGGGTAGATCTTGATCTTTCCGGCGGTTCGGTCGTCCACCCGGGCGCCGAACCACTTCTCGGCCCGGCGGGCCGCCTCTTGCGGGGTCAGATTGCCTGCTCCAGCCATCGCCATGTCTCTACGCCCTCTCGGTAGTGGTCGCTCGCAGCCCGGGGACAGGTCCCAGGTGCTCACTCGTACACCCGCAGGGGTGCGGGCTGGTCGTGACGGTAGGGCCAGTGCGGGCCCGGTACGTAGCCCGAGCCACGGCACGGCGTGCAGGGCTTGCGGTTGCGCTGGGCCGCTGCGTGCTCGGCCGGTCCGTCGTACTGCGCCAGCGCGGCCTGCGCCGCCGATACCTCGATCTCGCCCGCGCCGTCGCACACCGGGCAGGTGTCCTCGGGCGCCAGCGGGCACTCGAAGCCGCGCGAGGACTCCCCCCACCACTGCCCGTCGACCAGGCGCACGCTCTCGTGGCGCTCGTAGCGGCACTTGCCGCGGATCACCAGGGCGGTGAACACCTGTCCGGCGAGCCAGTCGTGCCACAGCTTGCGACCCATGGCTCAGCCTCCGGACTCGATCCGCTCGACGACCTCGCGCAGGGCATTGTGATTCATACCGTTGTCCTCGGCGAGGTAATCCCGCGCTGCCTGCAGGAGGTCGTCGCGCTGGTCCTTGACCTTGCGCAGGTTCTCGGCCTGGCGCTCCAGCTTCTCCTGCGCCCGATCGCACTGCTCCTCGGCGACCTTCGCCGCGTGGCGGGTCTTCGCCAGCTCGCGGATCATGTGCTCGTACCGCAGGCGCAGGTCCAGCGGGTCGTGGTCGCCGAGGTCGGGGTCTTCAACGGGCGGCCACACCCGCTGGCCGGCGGCGTCGCGCAGCACGCCCGCGCGTGTTACCGAGGCCGAGAGCCGACCGCGCAGGATCTCCCGGGCCGGGATCGTTGGCACCGCGCCACCGCGGATCAGCCCGGCGAGGTAGTGGAAGTGCAGGGCGGCCCGGACATCGAGGTCAGGTCCACGCCTGGACAGCTCCTCGGCCAGCTCGACGGCCTTGGCTGCGGCCTGCTCCAGATGGTCGGGCATCAGAACGCCTGCGGGTAGGTGGCGATGCCCAGCCCGACGAGCGCGCACTTCTCGCGGTGGATCTGCAGGCGCATCCGGAACGCGGCCATCTGGTCGATCCGCCCGTTCCGCTGCGCCTCGATCACCTCGTCGCGGAACTCCTCTAGCCCTTTCAAGGTCAGCGCGCGGGCCTCGGCCCGGGTCTCACCGTCCGGACCCACGACCTGCTCGTCGAAGGGCATGCCGGAGGCGAATCGGATCGTCTGGGGCACGTCGTCGACCGCGCCACCGCGGATCAGCCCGGCGAGGTAGGTCAGGTGCTGGGCCATCTCGACGAGCAAGCGGCCGCCGTGCGACTGCGCACGCTCGGCCAGCTCGACGGCCTTCCTCGCCGCCTGCTCCAGATAGTCAGCCGTCGAGTCCATCGTTCTCCTCCATCTGTGCAGTGCGCTCGTCGTGCTGGGTCACCTTGCGCAGCTCCTCCAGTAGTGCCATGTCCGGCGTCGGGCGCTCGCGCTCGTCGGCGACCTCGACCCTGGTCGGGGCGCCCGAACCGGTGAGCTTCATCAGGATCTTCTCGGCGTCGAAGATCAGCTTGTGGCCGACGTCGAGGGCGATCTCGCGCGTCTGCACGGCCGCGTGCAGCACCTCCAGGTACTGCTCGATGCGCCCGATCTGGCCCGCGCGCACCTGGGCCGGCCCGTACAGTTCCAGGATCTTGGCCTGGTCACGGGCCTCATTGAGCGCCTTCGCCACCCAGACGTGGCTGACGCGGATGCCCTCGCGCTCGTGCAGCCGCTTGGCGATCGAGCGAGTCGAGAGCAGTTCGGTCTCGTTCCAGTGCCACGCCAGGGCGCCCAGGCGCGCGCGCTCCTCGACCGTGAGCGACCACGGCTTGAGCCGCCCGTCGTCACTCGCGGTCACCGGATCATGTCCTCTCGTTACATCTTGATAACGTCAAGATGAGGTGGAATACCACCCGTGATCAGCGCAGGTAGACCGCGTAGAACAGCACCAACCCAGTGGCCAGGTGCCCCACCCGGCGCGCACCCGCGCGGTGGCGGCCCCGGTAGGCGTAGGCGCGCACCCAGCGGCTCATCGCTGCGCCTCCTGCGCCTCGGCGAGCGCCCGCGCGGCCTTCGCGCGGGCCTGCAGCCCCTCCAGCCGCTCCATCAGCGCCTTGGCGTCGGCCTCGCGCTTCGCCTTGACCTCCGGCGTCAGCTCGATCACGTGCACGTCGATGTCGACCTCGAACTCGCGGCCGTCGCGGACGACCACGAACGGCCAGTCGCCCTCGTCGTCCTCGGCGTCGCCGGCCCAGGCGTAGTCGCGCAGGCTCGATCCGTGCCCGATCTGGGCCACGACCTCGGTATCGATCGCGTTGACGAAGTCGGACAGCACGCGGCTGTCGGTCAGCTCGCTCACGACGCGTTCGCCTTCGCCAGCTTGACCGCGCCGAGCGCGATGAGGGCAACACCGGTGACCTGCGCGGCCATCACCCAGAACAGCGGACTCGTGGCCAGCGTCAGCGTCCCGACGATGACCACGGCGGTCAACTCGAGGGCCAGCTCGCTCACGACGCGTTCGCCTTCACCAGCGCGCCCAGGGCCTCGCGCAGGGGCGCCGGGGTGAACAGCTCGGCGGCGATCGCCTCTTCCCGGCACATCTGCTCCCAGACCTGCGCCACCTTCGCGCCGGCGTCGAGGCGGGCCTGCTGGTCACGCATCTGCGGAGTCGGGCGGGGCGGGTTGCGCCGCGCGGGGGCGGCCTTGGGCTTGCTCTGCTCGGTCATCGCATCCTCGTCGGGGGAGTCGTGGGGTCATCATCATCATCGAAGTCGAAGCCGCCCGAGCGCTGCTGCTGCGCGCTGCGGGTGACCGCGAGGTTCTCCTTGCGCTGCTGCTCTCCGCGGTACATCACCACGGCGCAGCCGCCGTAAATCACCGTGCCGAGCAGCGACGGGCGCCAGTTCCACCCCGGCACCGACAGCGCCACCATGAGCAGCAGCGAGCAGGCGACGAAGCCGGTGTAGGCGAACAGCCGCAGCACGGCCTCGGGGGAGAGCTTGCGCTTGCGCTGGTCGGCCATGGCTCAGCCCTCCACGTGCGGGCTGTCGTAGCCCGGGGGGGTGTTCACGCCGCGGTCGCCCTCGGGCATCACCTCGATGGCCTTGAGGTCGTGCAGCGACAGCAGCTCGTGCGCGTGCTTGGTCAGCTGCCGCACGATGGTCTTCTCCATGCCGGTGCTGCGCGGCAGCGTGGCGATGGTGTCGAAGAGCGCGGCGGCGATCAGCTCGGCCGTGTCGGCACTCTGCTTCACCGACAGCTGGTTGGCCTGTAGGGCCATGGTCTGTGTCCTCTCGTGTGTGTCGGTCAGCCGCGGTCGGGCGGCCCGTCCTGTTCGCGGCGGTCACGCAGCCACGCCTGCATCTCGTCGGCGCGGGCCTCCGTGGCGCGGCGCTCGAGCAGCACGCGCACCAGCGCGGCCAGCGACGCACCGAACAGCCCGACCAGCCCGCCGACCAGCCCGCCGAGCACCGCGCCGGAGGGCTGCGCGCCGGCGAGCGCGTACATCACGCCCAGGACCACGCCGGGCACGGCGAAGGCCACGAGCCAGGGCAGCGCCGCGCGGATCACGACTCGCCGCCCCGCCGGGGCCATCGCCGGCTCGCCAGTGGCTTGCGGGTGCCGGTGCGCGGGCCCTTGCAGATGGTGTGCACGTGCTGTCGCCGCATCCCGATCGTCTTGGCGATCTCGTGGATGTCCGCCCGCCAGGAGTTGAACAGCGTGTTCATGAAGGTGTTGCGCACCGTCAGTGCGTCCTGGTGCTCGGCGGCCGTGGCATCGACACGATGCTGCAGCGCAACCAGCTCCTCGCGGTCCTCGTCAGACATTGGCACGTGCGTCATTGTAGCGTATCCCTTACAGACGACACTAGGCGATCTCGTGCTTCTCTCCGCGAGCCCAGACGCCCAGGTACCCGCGGCGCCACCCCTGGTCGACGGCCGAGGCACGATCGGGGGCACCGAGCTTCGCCCGGATCCGGCGGGTGCTCCAGCGCACCGCATCCTCGGTGCTGCCGATCCGGCGCGCGATCGCGTCGTAGGTCAACCCGCGGGCGACCATGGCCAACAGCTCCACCTCGCCGACGGTGAGCGGCTCGCCCTGGCGGGGCATCGGGTCTCTCACGCATCCTCCTTCGTCGGCGCAGCGCGGTAGGCGTCGGCCAGTGCGTCGAGCGCGTCGGCCCCGGGGCGGAATCCCCGTCGGAGGTCGCGGAGCACGGCCTGCGAGTTGCCGCCGAGACTGTTCCACCACCGCACGACGGCCTGGGCCTTCTCGTCCCGGGCCCGCAGCTTCTCCACCTCGCGCTCGGCGCGCATCGCCCACTTCTCCGCCAGCTCGGCCTCCGCCCGTGCCGCCGCCAGCTCGGCGCGCAGCCGCTCGTTCTCGTCGCCCAGCTCGCCGATGTACTTCTTGAGCCGACCGCGGGCCGCCTTCGACCCCACCAGCTCGGCCGCGATGGCGCGGGCGTCGCCCGAGTGCGAGGCCACGATCTCGTCCGGGGTCATCGGGGCTCCCCTCGCAGTTCCTCGGCGGTGGCGCCGTGCCTCGTTGCGACCCCGTACACGAACACCAGCCGGTCCCGGAGCCTGCGCTCCTCGGCCAGGCAGTCGCGAGCCCAGGCACGGGCACCCTCCGCGTCCTCCTCGGAGGCGACGCGGAGCGCCTCGGCCACGCGCTGCCGCTCCTGGGCCTGGCGGTAGCTCTTCTCCTTGAGCGCGACGTAGCCGGCCTCGCGAACCACCTTGAGCGCGGCGACGATCTCGTCCGGGGTCATCACAGCCCCTCTGCGTTCAGTAGCCGTCGCAGCTCGTCACGTCCAGGAGCGCTCGGTCGGTCGAACATCGCTGACCGTGCGGCTCGCTCGATCCCCTCCAGCTCGGCGACCCGGGCGCGCAGCCGCTCCTGCTCCGTCGCCAGATCGACGGCAACCTCCGTCGCCGCCTCCAGTTCGGCGCCGCGCCGGTCGTACTCGGCCAGCACGACGCGGAGGTCCTGGAAGTCGTCCGGGTGGTCGCGCGTCTCGACGAGGCGACGGAACCGGCGCTCCGCCTCGGCCAGCTCGTCGGCCGTGTGCTGCTCGTCGTGGTCGTGGTCCTGCATCTCCTCGCCGTGCTCGTGACAGAACTCGCCGTAGGGCTGCTCGTCGCCGGTGGTGTCGCCGTCGAGCGCGGCGAGGACTGCGCCGGCACGGACGACCCAGCCGCGCGAGTGGTCCAGCTCGGCCTGATCGGTCAGATCCCGCACCCGCTGGATCGCGGCCTGCGCCTCCAGGTCCACGCCCTCGGGGGCATGAGGGCCACCGAGAGGGCACGCTGCGCCGTAGTCGGGCTCCGACTCCCACCGGCCGTTGACCAGGCGGATCCGCTGCATGCAGCGGCCGCACAGCGTGGCCGCGTCCACGCCCTCGGGGGCGGCGGCAGGCGGGTTCGTCCACCAGGTGCATCCGCGACCGTCGTCGTGGACCTTGTGCGCCCCGGTCTTGACGCACGGGCCGAGTGGCTTCCCGAAGGCGCCGAGCTGGACGTCGTCGCAGGCCACGTCCGCGGTCGGGACGCCGGCCAGGGCGCGCAGCACCTCCGGGTTGGCCTGGAGCCAGTCCAGGATCCTCTCGGCGTGCTCGTTCGTGGTGTTCGCCAGGCTGCCGATCGCCACGGCGGCGCGGTCGCGGGCTGCGGTCGGGTCGGTCATCGGTCCCTCCTGGGCAGCGGGCGCACGACCTGGGCGTGGGTGTGCGCGAGCAGTGCGGCGACGTCGGTACAGACCGTGTCATCGGCCGCGCGCCCGCGCGGGTCGGTGCGCATGTAGCCACCGTGGCCGGCCTCGTAGGTCCACACCGAGCCGCGCATCGGCCCATCGGCGACCACGACGTCGGCGAGCTGCTCGGCCAGCGCCTCGGCGGCGGGCTCGCCGGGCGGGCGCGGGTCGTCGCTCATCCCAGCAGCCCCCTCGCCCGTCCCCACCGCAGCTCGAACCGCGGCGGCTCGGGCTCCCGCTCGGCCTGCTCCGACTCGTCGGACGTGCAGGTCAGCGCGCTTTCGTAGTCGGAGCACCGCTCACCGGTCGGGCAGATGCAGTCCCGGCGAGCGGCCGGGCACCAGCGCTTGTTCTCGCTCACGGCTCGATCACCACCAGGTCGCCGGGGTGCTCCCAGTATCGACAGCCGTCGTTCCAGGCGATCATGACGTCGCCCCACTCCGGGCCGATCGCGTCGCCGCTCTTGGTGCACGCCGCGAGCTCCTCCTCGGTCGGCTCGACGACGACGCCGGAGAGCGCGTCCTTCTTCGTCCCCTCGTCCGCGTACTGGACCGTGTTCCCGACCTTCATCACGACGACTCCTTGATCAGGCGCGCCAGCTGCGCGCAGATGTCGGCCAGTGCGGTGCGCATCGACTCGTTCTCGGCGGCGAGCCGGGCGGCCTCGGACAGCGCGGCCTGCGAGGTGGCCCGGGACGCGTTCAGCGAGCGCTCCAGCGACTCGACCTCGTCGGCGAGTTCTTCGATCCAGCTCCGGGCCGCCTCGTCCTCGCAGACCGCCTCCGCCCAGGCGCGCGCCTTGCTCAGATCGACGATGCTCATGATGTCCTCTTAGCAGTTCGGGCAGGGACAGACGCCCCCGCGGGCCATCCGGCCGCAGGGCTTGCCCCTCTGCCAGCCGCACATCCGCGTGCAGTGGGCCAGGGCGGCCGGGTCGTGCGCGAGCGCGGCGTTGGTCCGGCGGGCGCAGCTGCAGCGGCCGGTCTGGCCGCAGCTCCCGCACTTCGTGTTGCGCTTGGGCTTGCCGAACATCAGCGGTGCCCCCACTCGCAGTCGCCGTGCGCGCAGCGGTGCATGGTGTGGCCGTCGGCCGGGAGCGCACAGCGGTGGCCGTCGACCCCCGGCTCGGGGCAGCGACGAGGGGTCGGGCGCGGCTGCGGGCGGGGCGCCTTCTTGAACAACTTCATGTCGCGATGTCCTCTCGACTCGGTGACAGTGCCCAGTGTAGCACGTACCGGACACTGTCACCAGCGCTTCAGCTCAAGAACGGCGAGGGCTCCCCGCAACCGCAGGAGCAGGAGCACGGGTCGGAGTCGCGCACGGCCGACAGGTCCAGCTCCGGAGGCGGCTGGACCTCGCCGTCGGTGAACTGGCCGGCGAGGCTGTAAAGATCCTCGATCGTGTTGGCGCCGGAGAACAGTAGCTGCGCCTGGCCCTCGGTGAGCCCGAGCTCGCGCGTGGCGACGTCGCTGGCGTAGCTGCTGACGTCGTCGCTGACGTCGTCGCTGATGCCGTCGCGGCGGACGACTTCGCCACCGCCGACGAAGCCCCACACCGGCGTCCAGCCAGCGTCAATCGTGATCTTGCCGGCAATGCAGCAGACGGTGCCGCACTCGGTGGTGAGGATCCAGTTGCTCTGGTTCCACTCGCTGGGCTCGCCGCGCTCGGCCTTGAGGTGCTGCTCGTAGGCCCACTCCAGGGTCTTGCGCAGCAGGGGCACGTTCACGTCCATGACTTCGTCCTCTCGTGTCAGCGCGGCCGGTCGGCACGCGCGCGCTCTTCGTCCTCGCTCATCGAACCGGTCTCGTCGTGCGCGTCGCGCGGCGAGGTCGCCGGGCGCGGGGTCTTGTCCTTGGCTCGCTCGGCACGGGCGGCGGCGATGGCCTCGCGCACCCGGGCCAGCTCGTGGGGCTTCACCGTCGCCGCCCCCTCGAGCGCCAGTTGATCGGGCCGGGCAGGTCGACGCTGTGCCGGCGGGTGCGCGGGCTCCAGGACCAGCGGCCGACACGCAGTCCCCAGGTCACGCCGTTCTGCGTGGCGGTGACCCGCAGCGGGCCCAGCCGCCAGTTCTTGCGGAAGTGGAACATCATGTCCTCTCGATCCGGTCGCGGCGGTTGGCCGCGTCCTCGCAGTAGAGCGCCAGCGGTTCGCACCAGCGCCAGATCCACAGCTGGGTCGGCACGCCGCCCGGGATGTTGCCCCAGACCCAGGCGGCGAGCCGCTCGCGCCGCATCACCACCCGCACCGCTCGTCGTGCGAGTCGCCGGGGCAGCGCCAGCAGTTGTCACAGTGCTGGTCGTCGGGCTGCCCACACGTGCAGCTCGGCTCCTCCTGCTCCTGTCCTTCCATCACTCCTCCTCGTCCTCTCGGTCGGCCTCTTCGACGGCGGTGATGTGCGCCCGCAGCCGGACCCACGCCAGCGGGTCCTCGGCCCGAGCGCGGGCGAGCATCTCCGCGCGGGTCTGGCGGGTCGGGCGGTGCGGCCCGGCCGCGTTCGACCGGCGCCGCTCCTGCACCGCACGCACTCGGTTGTTCATCGCGGCCCCTCCTCCAGCGTCAGCACGTTCTCGGCCAGGTCCTTCACGTCGATCCCCACGGCGCCGTACTCGGCCAGGTACTCCAGCAGGAAGTGCCCGACCTCGTCCGCGTGGCCCTCGGCCACGTCGCGCCGCAGCCGACGTGCCGGGCCCAGCTCGACGTCGCCGACCGGGGCCCAGAGCATCTCGGCAGCGTTGAAGGCCTCGGCGAAGGAGCGGAACGGTCCTCGCTCGCCGTCCTCGTCGCGGACGTAGAAGCCGGGCGCGTGCTGGCTGTGCTCCCACCACTCGTGCACGATCACGTGGGTGTTGGCCTCATCGGTCCACATGTCGGGGGTGACTCGCTCCAGGGTGATCATCACTCGATGTCCTCTCCGCTCGGTTGCTGATGTACTCAGTGTAGGGCATGGAGGACACTGACGCAACAGGTTGAGTGCACTTGTCGTAAGAGGCGTTATCGGTCACCCGCCGGCCGGCAGGGCGTGCCCGTTGCCGACGATGCGGCGACCGTCCACGACGACCGCCGGCGCGGAGTCGAACGGGCGGACCTCGAACGCCTTGCCGGTGCTCAGCGCGTAGGCCATCTCGCGCCGGGTCGACGATCCGATGTAGCCGTCGGCGTTGGTCACGACGATGACCTGCGAGCTGAGGTCGATCTTCTGGAAGTGCAGCCGGTCGAGCATCGCCTTGAAGTCGCTGCCCTGGTCCTCGGGGGCGACCACGGAGAACGGGGCCAGCACGATGTGCCCCTTCGCGGTCTCGTCCGCGGCGACCTGGAGCATCTGCTCGAAGAACCGCATCGAGCCGCAGAGGGTGACGATCGTGGGCCGGGCGGGCCGCTCGCCCGCGAGTCGGCGGGTGATCGGGTCGTTGCTGATGGGCATGGTCTTCTACCTCCTGTAGTACCAACGAAACCACTGTTCAGCTGGCCGACTCCGGCAGCACCTTGCACGTCGCGGGGGCGTACTCGATGACGCGCTGGCGACACTCCGCCTCACCGCGAGCTCGGTTGTCGTCGTAGACGGTGATTTCCCAGACCTCGTCCGACGGTGGGGCCAGCGGGACAAGAACCGCCACCGCGCCGGCCAGGATGAGTTCGATCATGTCCATACCTCCGTAGTCGATTCACCGGCGCCGAGGCTGCCGGCGGCCGCGCGCGGCGATCTCTGCGCGGCGGCGAGGGCGGGTCGAGCTGGTCACGTGCCACCACGAGCAGGCCTTGCACGGGCGTACGGCCTCCTCGACGTCGCCGGGCATCGAGCCGTTGTGCTGGCGGTGCCGGGAGACCCGGGCGCCGAGCATCGCCTTGCGGGCGAGCTCCTCGGTGCGGTAGGGCCGCTTGCCGGACGCGCACAGCGGCGCGTCCGGCTCCGGCAGGTTCACCGCAGCTCCACCGAGACGATGTGCGCGGGGTTGAGCACGGTCGTCGAGCCGCTCGGGTCGTTGAGCAGGATCGGGCGGCCGTCGGCGATCGAGCGGACCATCTCCTGTAGTTCCCTCTCGGCCTTCTCGGCCGGGGGGTAGAGCGTGACGACCCGGCGGTCGGTCAGCAGGAAGGCGATCTCACGGGCGCCCGCGGGGGGCCGAGGGGCCTGGGCCGAGGCGGGGCCACGGTGCAGAGTGGGCGGGCGACGGTCGGCGGGGCTCATGCGGACTTCTCCTCTTCGGCGAGCAGCTGCAGGTACCCGGCCAGCTCGCGGCCGGGGGTGTAGCGGGTCTCGGCGGGCACCTGGCCCGAACCGGCGCACTCGACCCCCTTGATCTCGTGCGGCGCCATCCCGGGGCGGATCTCCAGCGGGGTGCCGCGAGGCTTGGCCGGGTTCGTCACCGGCGGCAGGTACCGGCCCGCGCGTCGCTCGCCCTCGAAGTCGCGGTAGACCTCCACCCGGCGCACTCGCAGGCCGGGCCGGTGACAGACCGGGCAGGTGCCGCGAGCGTCGAGCTTGGCCAGGTTGACGTGCTCGTACTCGCCGAGTCGGGGGATCTCCGGCCAGACGCCGACGCGCCGGGTGGTGAGCTTCGTGCCGCACTCGGCGAGCTCGTGCCCGCCCTCGTCGCCCCCGCAGTGGCACAGGATCTCGTTCATCGCGCACCCCTCCCGATCTTCTCGCCCATCGCGATGCCCTGTTCGACCAGGGCGACGGCCTGCTCGATCGTCAGCCGCACGACCGGCTCCCCGAGGAGCCAGTCGCGGCGGAAGGCTCGGGACGGCAGCGTCGCGGTGAAGTGCCGCACGATCCGCGCCGCCGTCAACCGGCGCTCCAGGAGCCTCATCGCGCACCGGCCTGGGTGCGCCAGAACTTCACCGAGTCCAGGTCGGCGTCGATCGCGCGGGCGATCGCGGTGGCGATGTCCTCGATCTCGGCCGAGACCACGATGCAATGCAGGTTGGCGAGCTTGGCGCGGAACAGCCCGACGCGGATCTCGTGCAGGTCGGCCAGTCGCGCGGCGCGCTGGCGGCGCTGCGCAGGCTTGAGCGCGCGGTGCTCGGCACCGGTCAGGCCCAGCTCGACATCCAGCGCCCTGTTGACGGACGCGATCGTGTTCAGCTTCGTGGTCTCCATCGGTCGATGTCCTCTCTGCTCTTCCGTTGCTGTCCTCTGTATCGTACGCCGGACACTGAGAGCGCGCAAGGCCCCTCGCCCCCGACGAACGAGGGGCCCTGTCGCGCTACTTCTTCGCCGTCTTGACGACGACCACGCCGGAGCGCTGCTGCGCCTTGGCGATCCGGCGCCACTGTTCGGCCGCGCGCCGCGCGGCGTTGCCGGTCTCCGGCCCCCGGTGGTCCCTGCCCAATTCGCTCATCCTCTCGTCCAACGTCGCCTCCCTACTTCTTCGCCGGGCCCAGGTGCTTCGCGTCCTGCTGCCGGCCCTGGTTGGCCTGCGTGCGCACCCCGGTGGGGCCGCCGCGCTTGTCGTTGAGCTTCTGCTGGTGCGTGCGGTTGTCCTTCGCCATGTTCACCTCCTACCGGTAGCGGCTCTTCTCGAACCCGACGACGATCGCCGCCAGGATCGCCAGCGCGACCAGCACGCCGACGAGCTGCCAGCGTGCGGCCGCCCAGCCCTCGCCGAGCAGCTCCACCAGTACCTGCTCGGGCATCCGGTCGTCGGGGTGCACCCAGCCGGGCGGCGGGGTCGTCTCTGAGATCTCGAGCGGCACGGCCGGAGCTCGCGGCAGCTCATCGAGCGTGGCGGCGCGCTCCGGCACGGTCACCGGCACCGGCTGCTCCTGGGCGGCCTCGCCCGGCGACGTGGCGACGAGCAGGAACAGCGCCAGCGCGAGACCACCCAAGAACAGCTTCATCTACTTGCCCAGCTTCCTCAGTGCCTCGATGAGCTCGTCGTCGGACTTGCTCTTGTTGATGTTCTCGTCGTCCCGGCGGAGCTTCTCCAGGTCGATCGGCTTCTCGGCCATCTTGTCCTCTCGGTTGGTGAGGACCCCGGGTGCTGGTAGGGGGTCACGGCACCCGGGGTCCCAAGCTCGGTGTAGCTTGTACTGGACACCGTAGCACCCACCGCGTAAGGTGTCCAGTGCTAGGGACACTGAACGAGAGGACGCCATGAGCAAGCTGTTCCGGAAGAAGCCGGTCGTGATCCAGGCAGTGCAGTTCCTGCCCGACAACGCGGCTGCGATCGACGAGCTCTTCGACTGGGTCGACGAGATCGGCGTGCGGGTCGTGCCGAACGGCGAGACCGAGCTGGACATCCACACGCTCGAGGACGGACATGATGGCCGCGCCAAGCACGTCGCGACGGCTGGTGACTGGATCATCCGCGGCGTGGCGGGCGAGGTTTATGCCTGCAAGCCCGGCATCTTCGCCGCCACCTACGAGCGCGTGGAGGAGAAGTGATCATCAAGACCAGGCAGGCGATCCAGTACGACGTCAGCGTTCCGGCGGAGCCGCCCGTGCTGTCGGTGGTGCTGTCCAGGAGCGGCCTGGCCTGGCAGCGCGCCGGGCGGAACTGGCACAGCGCCGGCACCCCGAGCGTGCTGTGCCCCCAGCCGGGCGGCGTCGCACTGTCCTGGGCACAGCTGCTGCTCACCTACGGCCCGGTGACGCTCGTCCACGCCCCCGAGAAGGACAACCGAGAGGACCCGAAGTGAAGAAGATCATCATCGGTCTGCTGCTGGGTGCCGCGCTGCTGGCGTCCGGCTGCGCGACCGACGCGCAGAAGGTGTCGGAGAACCTCTCGACCGAGGCCGACCAGTTCAAGGTCGTGCGCAAGATCGTGGTGACCAACACCTGGAACGGCGAGACGCTCTGGGAGGCGACCGGGCGCTGCTCGATCGACATCAACCGCCCCGAGGTGCTGGTGCTGATCTGCCTGGAGGATGAGGCGCTGGGCCAGTACAAGAAGCACTACCTCTCGACCGGCGGACACACCGCGTGGGCGTCGACGCAGCTGGACGGGGTGCCCGCCAGCCGCTACCACACCAAGATCGTGTTCAAGCCGCAGAACATCGTGCCGGACATCGACATCTCGGTGGGCCAGCCGTGAGCGCCACGATCGCGGAGACGATCCGCACCGCGGCCGACGAGGAGAACTCGGCCGCGCGCCGGTTGCGCGAGCTGAACCGGGCGCTGAACGAGGCCGAGAACGGCGGCGCCACCGTCGTGCGCATCTCCGAGGTCCGGGCCATCGCGGCGGGCCGGATGCGGAGTTCTGGGGGTCGACGTGGTGAGTGAGCGACAGGCACCCGATTCCGTGCGCCGTGCGCTGGCCCTGCACGCGGGCAGCATCCTCGCCCGCGAGGTGGAGGCACTGCAGGCGCGTGTCGACGAGCTGCGGCCGATGGCGGCCCTCGGGGTGCGGGCCCAGTACACCGAGCGCGAGCTCCAGCAGCTGTACAAGGCGCTGGAGCCGCTGTGCCCGTGCGACCCCAACCCGGCGACCACCGACGGGCCGCAGCAGGAGTGCCCGCTGCACGGCGACGGCGTGACGTTCGTCGCCGAGGTGCTGGAGCTGCGGGCCGAGCTCGAGCAGCGCCGCGCCAGCGTCACCACCGGCGGGCCGCCGCCCGGCATCACCCCGGGCTGGACCCGCGGCCCGTCGTCGCGGCCGAGCACGGCCCCGCCGGAGCCGGAGGAGGTGGAGCTGCCGTGAGCGCCGCGCGGAGATTCGCCGTTGTCCTGCCGACGTTGCTGGTCGCGCACCACGTCGCGGACCACCTCGTACAGACCGACCACCAGGCCGCGGCGAAGGTGTCCGACTGGGGCGCGATGGCCGGCCACGTCGGCGGCTACCAGGTGACCCAGGCGCTCGCACTCGCGAGCGTGGCCGCGGTGACCAGAGAGCGACTGTCCTGGCGACGCGTCCTGCTCGGCGGGGCGTTCTCGGCCGTGACGCACGCATTCCTCGACCGACGCTGGCCGGTACGCAAAGCGCTGGAGGCGACCCGGTCCCCCGGATTCGCGGACATGACCACGCCGCTGCACGGGATATACCTGGCGGACCAGGCGCTGCACCACGGCTGCCTGCTCGTGTCCGCCCTGCTGATCGCCGGTCGGCGATCGTCATGAGCGAGCCACCGCGGTGCCCGCACTGCGGGGCCGAGTACTTCGCCTGCACCACCGATGCCCGCGGGATCTGCGTGAAGGCCCCGCGGTAGTCTGGCCCCGCCACTCCACGTCACGAACGAGACCCCCGACCAGATGGTCGGGGGTCTCGTCGTTGTCGCCCTCATCGGGAGGGCGGCCGTTGCCCGGCGGGAGTCAGGGTACTGGGTCGCCGTAGCCGGCGGCGTGCAGCAGCGGCACGACGTGGCCGAGCTCCATGCGGACGGGAGCCTCGTACGGGATCGACATCCGCTCGTGGCCGTCGAGAGCGAGCAGGGTCTGCAGCCGCAGCCAGCACCACCATCGGCCCGGGTCGGCCTTGCCGACGCGCTTGTGCACGAGCAGGCGCACGACGTCGTCGCCCTCCATCGCATCCAGCTCGGCGAGCCACTTCGTGAGCTGCTCGGTGGCACTGTCCTTGACCGACCAGACGATCCCCGGCGTGCCGGTGATGTCGCCCGGGTCGGCGGCCACCCGGTCGGCCGTGCGGTAGCCGGTGCGCACCGCACGCTCCGCCCCGCCGAACCCGGTCGTGCGCAGGTACTTGACCAGATCGCGCTCGGCGATCGCGCCCTTGTTGCGCGACCAGCGCGCCCGCTGCGACGGGGTCCGCACGCTCACGCGCGCATCACCTCGTCGAACGCGCCGGCCTTGACCGCGGCGCAGAACGAACGCAGCTCCGCCCCGCTGACGGCGATCACGGCGGTGCGCAGGTTGTTGGAGCGCACCCGGAACCAGTCGCCGCCGATGGCGGCCACCTCGATGCAGTTACCCATGCTGCAGAACTCGGGGGGTGGACCCACCCAGACCAGGTCGGCGTCGGTCATGTCCTCTCTCCTATCTCGGATCGATCATCCGGCTGGCCCGCCCGACGCTGATCGCGTCGGAGAGCTCCGCCTTGGTCATGTTCTCGGCGCCCGCGATCCGCAGCTCCCGCGCCCACTTGAGCTGGTCGAACGTCGGCCCGCCGCCGCCCTTGCGCCAGCCCGCCTTGCGCGAGCTCGTGTTGAGCTGGCCCGCGGCGTGCGCCAGCGCCCACTCCTCGGCGACCTTGCGCGCCTCGTCCAGGCTCAGCCCGGCGGCCAGGCGCTGCCCGTCGGGCGCCAGCCCCTTCATCGCGCAGTGTCCGACGATGTAGAGGTCGGCCTTGCGGTCGAGCCACAGCACCGCCATCCGGCGCTCGCCGGCGGGCAGGAACGGCGTCCCGGCGTAGGTCTGCTGCCACACGAACGGCGAGGCGCTCATCAGCAGGTCGAGATCCTCGTAGCTGGCCGGGCCCTCCAGGCGGCGGCGAGGCGTCTTCGCCGCGCCCTCGTTGCACTCGCAGACCGGCGCGTCCGGCTCGCCCTGGCGCAGCGCGGCCGCCTTGCTCGGCCACGCCCCGCAGCGCTCGCACGGCAGGTCGTCGATCGCCGAGGCGTCGTAGTCCTGGGTCACCGACAGGTCGACCAGGGTGACCAGCTTCTGCCCGCGGCTGGCGCCGACCACGTCGAGCACCAGCGCGTCGGTCTTGCCGGTCTCCGCGCTCGGGCGCAGCACCCGGCCGACCATCTGGGTGTAGAGGCCCGGCAGCCGGGTCGGGCGGCACTGCAGCACGCAGGACACCGGCGGGCAGTCCCAGCCCTCGGTGGTCACCATGACCGACACCAGCACGCGGGTCTCGCCGACCGCGAGCCGCTTGTAGATCAGCTTGCGCTCGGTGCGCGGGGTGGTGCCGATGACCGTCTCGGCGGCGACCCCGGCGGCCAGGAACGCCTCGGTGAGCGCGTGCGCGGACGCGACGTTGGGCGTGAAGGCGACGGTGAGCCGCTCGCGGGCGTGCTCGAGCCAGGCCGCCACGATCTGGTCGACGTCCTGCTCGACCATGTCGCCGAGCTCGGCGTCGGTGTAGTCGCCGGCGCGGACCTTCGCCTTGTTCAGGTCCATGTGGTCGGCGACCACGACCTTGCCGCGCGGGCGCACCAGGTAGCCCGAGTCCACTGCCCAGCCGATGTCGCGCTTGAACGCGACGTCCTGCAGCACGTCGCCCATGCCGCGCTTGTCGCCGCGCACCGGGGTGGCGGTGAACCCGCACAGCTTGGCGCGCCCGTCGTAGACCCCGGTCCAGCGCAGCATCTCCACGCTCTTGGGAGACGGGGCGTGATGCACTTCGTCGAACAGGACGACGTCCGGCGGCGCGAGCCGCCCGCGACGCTTCTCGCCCCACAGCGTCGGGGTGGACGCCACTGTGATCGGGCGCCGGGTCTGGTTGGTCTTCGCCTGAACTCGTCCGATCGGAACCAGGGGATCGTGCATCCGGATCCGCTCGGTGATCTGGTCGAGCAGCTCGTCACGGTGCGCCAGTGCGAGCACTCGTCGTCCGGCTGCCACCTCCCGCACGGCGATCGCCGCCACGACGTCCGTCTTGCCGGTCCCGGTCGGGAGCACGACCGCGGTGCGGTCGAGGTCGCGCCACTGCGCGTAGACCGACTCCACGGCCTCGGCCTGGTAGGGGCGGAGCGCGCGCGTCACGCCGACTCCTCGCGCGCGCTCTCCGGCACTGGCGGAGGGAGCGTGCGCCAGTCCAACGACGGCCAGCCGCAGCGGGCGGCGAGCGCACGGCGCTGCGCCGGGGTGCCGGTCGTGATCCAGTACTTCACCTTGGCCACCCGGCGGCGCTTGGCCACGTAGCCGTTGCGGAACGCGTCGCGGGTGTGCGTGGCCGGGTCGGCAGGCAGGTAGTCGAAGCGCGGGGTCTTGCGCTCCATGTCCGTCCAGCCCGCATACCGGAAGTTCAGCGCGCGGTAGATGTAGCCGTAGTGGCCGTGCAGCGGATCGGCGTAGGACACCACGATCCGCGGAGGGAGCATGCGCAGCGTCCGGGAGACGAACCAAGACTCGGAGTTGGCGGGGAGCACGTCGTCGAGCCAGAGCCGGTTCAGCTCGAGTACGTCGTCGGGGGCGGACGGGCAGGCGGATTTCTGCAGGTGCCGGGACGCGGGGACGCCGTAGGTGACCACGCCGAGCAGCTCGCCGTGCCGGTACACGCCGAACGCGTGCGAGATCGGCGGACGCCGGTGCAGATAGTGGTGGGCGACCACCACCCGGGACGCGGCCTTGGCGTCCAGGGTGGTGACCAACAGCGGGTCGCTCACGCCCGCTCCTGCTCGGCGGCGAGGCGAGCAACGGCGTCACCGAGCTCGGTGGTGTAGTGCCCTCCGCGCTCGCTGGACTCCATCAGGCCCAGGCGCAACAGCGCCTCTCGGGTCGGACGGGGGACGCGCACCGCGGGATCGCCGACGCGCTGGCGCTCGACGCGGGCCATGATCCGGCGCTGGGCCGGGGAGAGTTGACGAAGGACATCGGCTGCAGTGGTGGCTACTTCGCTCATGCTCTCACTGTACACCGCACCGGACACTGATGCCATCATCACGCACCCGCCAAGCGGGCCTTCACGGCCGCGCTGTGCTGGTCCGTCCAGACCGCGGCGTGCCGACTCCACAGCGCCACCAGTCGCTCACGCAGGTCTGCGCCTGCGGGTTCCTGCTCGATCAGCTTGATCAGACCCACCTGCTCGCCGCCGACACCGTGCTCGGCGAACGAGGGGTGCGGCAGCTCGGCCGGCACGACCAGGCCCTTGCGCCGACGCCACTCGCGCACCTGCACCGCCAGCTGTGCGAGCTCCCAGCCGAGGGTGAGGTCGACCCAGTGCAGCTGGGCCGACGAGCCGCCCGAGGGCACGTGCATGATCAGGCCCCAGTCGGTGCGCGGGGCGATGCCGTCGGGCCACTCGGTGCGCCCGGTCTCGGGGGAGTAGGGCGTGCCACGGGCGTAGACGGCCAACTGCACGGCGAACTTGATCCCGAAGTAGGCGGCCGTCGAGGAGGTCTTGAGGTCGTCGATCAGTCGGTCCTCGGGCGTGATCTTCGTACCGTCCGGGGCGGTCATGATGCCCAGCGGGGACAGCACCCGGTCCGCGGTGCCGGCCACCTCCAGCTCGTCGCACACGGTGAAGATCTCGATCGCGTGCACCGTGAACTTGGAGCGCACCTGCATGTAGGCGTCCAGGGCGTAGCGGTCCTCGCCGACGTCGGGGATCTCCTGGCCCATGTCCAGGCGGTCGGCCAGTGCGTGCAGCGCGGTGCCGATGGTGGCGGCCGCGCCCGCCTCCGCCGACGCCATCGCCTGCTCGGCGATCTCGGCGAGCCGCTTCTTGTCCTCGGGCCCGTCCCAGGACGACACGGCGGCGGCGGCCAACTGCAGGTCGCGGCGGCGGGCCATGCCGTAGGCGACCACCCGCTTCTTCCACTCGCCCAGGTTGGTCTGGTCCTCGAGCACCCCGCCCAGGGTGGACGCGCGGGTGTAGGACTTGGGCAGCGCCGCATCCTTCCCCTCGTCGCCGGGCCGGATGATCTTCGGGCGGCCCCACTGGTCGCGCTGGATCGTCTCCGGGATGTCCCCGGCGCGCCGGTGCTGCGGGTTCGCCGGGGCGGCGGCGGCGTTCTCCAGCGTGGTCACAAGATCCCCCCGTGGCGCATGGCGTCGTTCTCCATCGCTGCCCACTCGTCGCGCGGGTCGGGGTGCAGCTCTTCCTCGCAGGTGGAGCACTCCCAGTCGCCCGCGCCGTCGGCGCGGATGGTGTCGCCTTCGGTGAACGGGTCGCCGCAGCGCGAGCAGTCCCCGTCGTACCCGGCCACGAACCACGGGCCCGGCCCGCTGCGCGGGCCCTCTGCATTCTCCAAGCTCACTTCGTCTCCACCCCCGCGAACGTGTTCACGGCCAGCACTACGGCCTCGGCCGTCTCACGGTTCGGGCACTGGGCCGTGTACGAACCGTCCGCGCACACGACCACGACGTGGCCGCTGTCCTTGGTCTCGGCCACGCGCCAGGGGGCGGGGTAGTGCAGCTTCGGCACCGGCGCGAGCGTGGCGCGCACGCGCTCGATCTGCTGCAGACGCCGTTCGTCGGCGTCGAGTTCGTAGGTCTCGTCCACGTCTTCATCCTCTCGATCGCTCAGCGCCCGACCCGGGCCACGACGTGCACCCGGACCGGACGCTCAGCGGTCGAGCAAGATCAGAACGGCGGCTGGGTGTCGCCCGCCGGGGCGGACCCGGCCGGAGCCGCGGCAGCGGCGTTGCTCAGGCCCGAGTTGTCGTCGAACCCGGCGCCCCCGCGGTAGACCTGCTTGACCGTGTCGAGCTGGGTCTCGTTGCAGGGGTCCATGGCCGCGAACGGGTCCTTGCGCTTCTCGATCTTCTTGACCACGATCGCGCCGGCCACGTCCTTGCCGACCGAGCTGCGGCGCAGGGTGTTGGTCACCCCGCCCTTCTTGATCTTCATCCCGCGGATGACCTCACCCGAGCGCGGGCCCGAGCACAGCAGCAGGTCGCCGGTCACCGGGTAGGACTTGTAGCCCTCCGGGGAGACCTCCTCGCCGTGGATCTCCTTGATCCGGACCACCACGAGGGTGTTGTCGCGGGCCAGCTCGTCCAGGTCGGTGAACCCGCCGGACGCATTCTCCAGGGACATGCCTTCTCCTTGATCTTCGCCTGTGTGTGCTCTGCAGTCTGCGACTGCGCTCAGCGGTCTCTACGATACCACTGCGGTGCCTAATGGTCTACTCTGGTCTCCACCGACGACGAAGGGACGTTCATGGTCGAGACCGAGAAGTGGCTGAGCCGGGAGGAGGCAGCGGCGATGCTGGACGTGCACGTGCGCACGATCGACCGGCTGGTGCGCCAGGGGCACCTCAAGCGCTACAAGATCCGCGGCATGCGACGGGCTCAGTTCCGGATCGAGGACGTGCGCGACCTCGTCGTGCCGAACGGGGGCGGGAAATGACCCCCTGCGCCTGCCCGAAGCATGCGACCGGCGCACCGGTCGAGCTGCACGGGCACCAGTTCGAGTGCATGTCCGACGAGGTCGAGCGGCAGGGGATGTCCCTGCAGCGCTGGCGCTACGCCTGCTCGTGCGGCAGCCGAGGCCGCTGGACCTTCCAGGCCGACACCGTGGCGTACCACTCGTGGCTCGGGCACGTCCGGCGCGTGCAGGCCCAGCAGCACCTGATGGGCGACGTCCGGTGAGCGCTCCGACCCGTCCGCGCTCGCGCAGCCCGCTGGCCGACCTGCCGCTGCGCGCGGACGCGTTGCGCACCCTCGAACTCGTCGAGCGCGCCGAGCGGATGTACGCCGAGCTCCTGGCCGCCGAGGGCTACGCCACGATGCCGGCCCGCTGGGACGCCATCGCCGAGTACTTGGGCGTGCGCCCCGAGACCCTCGAGCGCGCCCGCATCCGCGCGGTCGCCTACCGCGAACGGCTGACACAGTGACCGCGCCGATGACCCTGCCCCGCGGCGTGACCACGCTGCTGAACAAGGCCGGGATCGGCTGGCGCCACCGCGTGCAGCACGGACACGGTCACGTCGACGCCACCGAGCTGGGTGAGCCGCGCGGCGACGGCACCCGGCCCCGGGTCGCGGTCGAGATCCCGGCCGAGTCCATCGGGGTGCGCTTCGACCACGTCGACGGCCGGGCCGCGGTCGCGGTGTGGGCCAAGCGGCAGGACAAGACCGCCTACGCGTTCGCGTTCGGGATGCGCGGGCGCGGCGAGGGGGAGCACGCGCCGGTCGAGTGCAACGCCCGGGACCTGGGCGCCTACCTGAGCGACGAGCGGTGAGCACCACCTTCGCCGGGCAGATCGCGGCGAAGCTGCAGGGGGCGCACGCGCGCCGCCGACGCAACGAACGAGAGGACGAGGACGTGGACGAGAACATCTGGGACGACACCCACCTGCAGGACATCCGCAGCGTGGTCATGGACGCGCTCGCGCAGGTGTACCGGGCCGGGACGAAGGCCGCCCCCGGTGACCCGCAGGCTTCCGCGGTGAGCGCGGAGCGCGTGGTGGAGCTGGAGCGCCAGCTGGCCGAGTCGCACCGGACGGCCGAGGAGTGGCGGCGCAGCTGGAGTGACGAGCACGAGCGCGCCGAGGACCTGAGCAAGCGCGCGAGCGAGTTCTACGAGCTCCTCGCCACCGCCTACGTCGCCCGCGAGGTCCCGTGGGCGGACGTGGCCGCGGGCATGATGACGATCGCCCGGGACGGCACACCGTGGATGGTCGTCGGCGTGACCGAGCCGGTGTGGACGCTCCAGAACAAGACCGACGTCTTCACCAAGACCCCGAAGCCCGGCGAGACCGTGCGCGTGCTCGTGCCGTACGTGACGCCGGAGGCGGCCGAGGGCCTCGTGCGGGAGCAGCTTGGCGGCGTGCCGCTCGACCAGGACCCGGTGCACGGGACTGAGGTGGGGTCGTGAAGGACATCGTGAATGTGCGCGAGCTCGCGGCCGAGGTGGTGCGGCTGCGGGAGCGCACTGACGCAGTGCGGCGCGAGCGGGACCGCGCCCTGGCGCTCGCACAGCGGCGTGGGATTCCGCCCGCCGGACTGGTCGGGCTGGAGTTGGCCGTGCTGCACCTGGACGGCGAACTGCCCGACGCCGCACACACGCCCGCCGCACTGCGCGCGACGGAGGGGCCGATGTAGACGCCCCCGGTACTCTCACTGCACCTCATCCGGACGCTCCCCAACGTCCCCGGAGAGGACGCAGGAACACGAAAGCGGCGGGCCCGTGTGAGGGGCCCGCCGCTCCGAAGCCTCTGTGGAAAGGCCAGGACAGACTACATGTACCACCCTTCTCCGACCACGGTGCAACCGTGGTGAGCGCCCAGGCCAGCGACGACGACGGCGAACTGCTGGCACTCGCCCGCGCGGCGCGGGCGCGGGGCTGGCGCCCGATCCCGCTGGACCACCCGCACGCGGACTCGCCCACCCCCGACGTCGAGGGCAACATCACCGGGTGCACCGGCAAGCACGACCGCATCGCCTGCGACGGCGAGCGGGGCAAGCACCCGTGCGGGAACTGGGGCACGCAGTCGGCGACGCCCCCCACCGACGGGATGCTGACGATCTGGTTCGGCAACGAGCCGCGCAACGTCGGGATCGCGTGCGGGCCCTCGGGCCTGGTCGTGCTCGACGAGGACGTGCTGGACGCGCTGGCCGACCTCGCCGAGGCGCAGCACCAGACCCTGCCGCGCACCTACCGGGTGCGCACCCGGCGCGGCTGGCACTGGTACTTCCGCCCGCCCGCCGACCGGGTGGTGGGCAACCGGTCCGGTGCGCTCAAGGCCCACCACATCGACGTGCGTGGCGGCAAGGGTGCGGGCGGATACGTCGTCGGCGCCGGCTCGATGCACGCCACCGGGCACGTCTACACCGCCGAGGACGACGACGCGCCGTTGGCCGAGCTGCCGGACTGGATCATCGACTTGATCGACTCCGAGACCGAGGGCGAGCCCCGGGAGGGCTGGACCGACGACGTCCGCTACGGCACCGAGCCCGAGCTCGTCGAGCAGTTCGAGCACCGGCTCGAGCTGGTGCGCACGCCGGGGTTCCGGTTCTCGCTGTTCAACGCCGCCCGGGACGGTTGGCGCCTGGTGCACGCCGGGGTCACCGACGAGGTGTCGATGCTCGGACAGCTGCGCGACGCCACGATGCGGGTATGGGGCGCTCCGCCCGACGCCCGGGACCGGCGCATCGTCTACGACGAGGCGAAGGCGGCCGCCGAGCAATCTCCGTGGCAGCTGGTCGCGCAGCCCCAGGAGATCGGCGAGCACACCGACTACGTCACGCCCGACCCGGCCACCGCCGACGACGAGAGGCTCGAGCGCGCCGCCGAGGCCGGCGACGAGGACGCGGCCGCCGAGATCGCCTACCGACGGCTCAAGGCGCGGCGCGCGGCGGAACGGCGATTGGCGTCCGAGGAACGGCGCCCGCTGACCCGGATGTCGGCGGCGGAATTCCTGGCCGCCCCGCAGCCGACCTATCTCGTTCCCGGACTGCTCTATCAGGATTCCCTCGCGGTCGTATTCGGTCCGCCCGGGGCAGCCAAGACGTTCTTTGTGCTCGATCTGGCGCTGCACCTGGCGACCGGGAAACCGTGGCGCGGCGACGTGGTGCTGCCTCGTACCCGGGTGCATTACCTGATGGCCGAGGGGCAGGCGGTGAACGTCGGCCGGACGCTCGCCTGGCTCACCCATCACGGGGTCGATCCGGACGCACTGGAAGGGTGGTTCGACGCCTTCCCGGAGCCGGTCACGCTCACCCCCGAAGGGGTCGGCGACTACCTCGCCGAGGTCGAGCTCGACCGGCCGGGCCTGATCGTGCTCGACACCAAGCACGCGATGATGGAGGGCGACGAGTCCAAGGCCGCGGACGTCAAGGTGATGCGCGACGCGCTGACCCTCATCCGCCGCGCCACCGGGGCGTGCGTGCTGCTGGTCGACCACACCGGCCTGGGCGACCAGGACCGGGCCCGGGGCTCGAACTCGCAGAAGGCCATGGTGGCGACCGAGATCAAGCTGTCGGTGGATGGTGGCATCCGCACGGCTGAGATCACTCGCAACACCGCGGGCTCGGTCGCGGGCTCGTGGTCGTTCGAACTGCAGCGGGTGCCCGAGGCCCCGCACCCGCCCGGCACGGACATCCCCGTGGTGCCGGTGCCGACCGCTCGGGGAGCTGGAGAGGGGCTGGAGTTGCGTTCGTCGTGCTGGGGCATCCCGCGCCACGCGCTGCCGGAGAAGGTGGCCGGCATCGGCGGTGCCGAGGGCGAGGCGGCCTGCGACGTGTTCCGGGCGCTGGTGGAGGCCCAGGACCGCGACGGGCTCACCGTGGCCCAGATCCGGGGCCTGCTCGCCGAGTCGCCGCGTGAGCACTCCCGTACGCGGCTCTACGCGGCGGTGAACAAGCTCGATGAGCTCGGGGTGCTCGAGCACGCCCCCGGGGGCAAGAGCTGGCTCCTGGCGCCGACGTACATCGAGTGGCGCCCCACCGAGGTCCAGGAGCTCGCCCAGGGGCCTGACCAGGGCCTGAACGAGGGCGAGTAAGGCATGCCTAACCCGGTGTCCAGAATTCGTCCCGAGCAAGATCGCTGGGACGACTTTGGGACGACCTCTGGACCTGCGGGATTCCGGATCCGGGACGGGCTGGGACGAGCTGGGACGCAGCTGACCTGCGGTTGGGACGATCTGGGACGAATTTGGGAACACTCGGGCCCCCCGCCTGGTGATCGCTGGGACGCTGCTCCCCCTCCCTTGGGGGAGCGGCAGCGTCCCAGAGGGGGGAGAAGATCAAAAACAACCACAAAAGATGATCAAGAACGAGGAGATCATGAGCGACCCCCGCTACCGACCCTCGCCGAGTTCCTCGGGCGGATGGTCGGCGCAGCCGCGCCCGGTGCGCCCGGCGCCGTCCCGGGCGGCGGTGGCCGCCCTCCGGTGGCGCCAGCTCGCCGACGAG
>Ga0196959_10000043_pt1 | contig 29405 bp, 25 predicted proteins | sample S1v_20metaG_FD_157521 | JGI IMG/M metagenome (GOLD analysis project Ga0196959, IMG submission 157521) | Soil microbial communities from Anza Borrego desert, Southern California, United States - S1+v_20 | ecosystem: Environmental > Terrestrial > Soil > Desert | place: USA: California | collected...
GACCCAACCAGGGGTCCGGACATCGCTCGCAGATGACTCGACGCCCGGTCGCAATGCCTTGTGGGTGGCCTACGACCGCGCTACCGCGCGACCTTCGGCAACCCACAAGGCGCTCGGGCTTCCGGGGACTACTCGACTCGCTCGCTCACTCGCTCCATGTCTCGCAGCGTTTCGTCGAGCGCCTCTGGCGGAGTGTCAAACACGAGGACGTGTACTTGAGGGGCTATGCGGGTCTGCCGGAATTGCTGGTGGGGTTGACGCGCTACTTCGAGTTCTACAACCTGGAGAGGAAGCACCAGTCACTGGGCTATCTCACCCCGGAGCAGGTCTACCGGACTGCCATCGGCGGCGGGGCCAGGATTGTGGACCATTTTACCAGCGGGACCTCACACCCCGCCGAATCGGGGCAGCGCCGTTCCGCTGCGAGTGATCCGGCACCCTCTTAAATTCGGTTCGGATTTGTCTTGACTAGGGGGCCACTTAAGAATACTTCAACATCGACTATGTAAGGTAAGCCGTGATCCAATGTATAGAGTTCGGGCACACCGTTAATAACCATCAAGCCATAACCTGGAAAGCACAACAGCCCCACAACCATCGTCTTACGCGGTCTTCGCTCCAAATCACCGGCACTACGGATCGCCAGCCCGCCTCCTCCAGCGTAGCTACCTAAACCGATTCCCCCGAATGCCTGTCGGGCGCCATTGAGTGCTTCACCTTCCACAGCGGTGCGGAATCCGGTTTTTGCGATCTACGGGCCAAGATCAAGGATCAGCGCGATTTAGTAACGTTCATCGACTCTCGGAATTGAGACGGATCATAACAGCAAGCGGGCAGCAAGCAGTGGCTGTTACGAGTGGTTTAAACCCGCAAACGGCTGGTGGATCTAACCCATATCCTGGTGGTGCCAAGACTTCGCTCGGAAGACATATCTTTCAATTCAGTGACATAGCGTTACAACAAAGGGCGGCACAAACGTTGCAGGTCGCAGGTTCCGGAAAAAGCCACCAAATCTGCCATCATGATGTCCCGCCTATTCGGCCATAGAGTCGCCATTCCCGTAATTCTGTCTCTGGTCAGTCTGACCCTATTTACCGGACTGAGGACCATGCTGTTGATCGAGAGTTTTCCCGATCTGCCGCACGAGCCGATGACGTTGCTTGTCATCTATGCCCAAGGGTTGTTTTACGACAGTGTTGTTTGCATCTGGGCCTTTGCGCCGCTTGCCATCGTTTTGGAAATCCTGCCGGAGCGGGTTTACCACACGGTCGTCCACCGGCACATCATGCTCGCCTTGGTCGCCGGGCTGTTCTTCGGGATCGGCTTCATCATGGTTGCCGAGTGGTTGTTTTGGCAGGAGTTTTCCGCGCGCTTCAATTTCATCGCCGTCGATTATTTGATCTATCGGCGCGAAGTCGCCGGCAACATCTCCGAATCCTATCCGGTAGTCGCCATTCTCTCGGCCTTGGCCATCGTGGCCTTGATCAAGCTCTATTGGGTCAGGGGCCGCCTGCGCCGGGCGCTGGAGCAACGCACCCCGCCACGGCAGCGGGCGGTCTCCACCTTTTCTGCCAGCTTGCTCCTCATCGGCGCGGCCTGGTTCAACGGCGATAGGTTTGCCCCGTTATCGGCAAACACCTATGTGGATGAGCTCGCTCATAATGGCCTTTTTCAGTTCTTTTACGCGTTCCGCCACAACCAGCTCGATTATGAACGCTACTACTCGGTCGAAGACCCGGCTATGGCGTCCGCGCTGCTCCGCGCCCAAGTGCTGCTGCCGGGAGAGCGATTCACCGGCATTGAACTCTTCGACGTGACCCGTCAGGTGTCACCCGACGAGCCCGAGCGGAAGCTCAACGTCATCCTGATGACCATCGAAAGCCTGAGCGCGGACTATCTGAGCGCGTTCGGCAATTCGGACCACCTGACGCCGAACTTGGACCGGTTGGCAAAAGAGGGGCTGTTGTTTACCCGGTATTACGCAACGGGCAACCGCACCGTCCGCGGCTTGGAAGCAGTCACGCTCGGCATCCCGCCAACCCCTGGCAATTCGGTTGTGCGCCGTCCGGACAACGCTAATTTGTTCTCGTTGGGTTCTGTGCTCCGTGCCAAGGGGTACGACGTGAGATTTTTGTACGGCGGGTACGGCTACTTCGACAACATGAACGCCTTCTTCGCCTCGAACGGGTACGAGGTGATCGATCGGGCACTCTTGGCTCAAGACGAACAGGAATTTGCCAATGTCTGGGGGGTTGCGGACGAATACCTTTATCTGAGAACCATGCGGGAGGCCGACCGAAGCCATGCGGCAGGCAAGCCGTTCTTTTCGCTGCTCATGACGACCTCGAATCACCGGCCGTACACCTTTCCCGAGGGGCGGATCGATGCGCCCCAGAAAAAGCGCGCGAGCGTCGTCCGCTACACCGATTGGGCGATCGGCCACTTTATCGAAGAGGCGCGCAAGCACCCCTGGTTCAAGGACACGGTGTTCGTCATCGGGGCCGATCATTGCGCCGGCAGCGCCGGCAAGGATGCGGTGCCGTTGCTCCGCTACCATATTCCGCTCATTGTGTACGCGCCGAAGCACGTCGCCCCCAGGGTCATCGATCAAGTCGCGAGTCAGATGGACCTGCCGCCCACGGTGCTCGGGTTGCTCAACCTGCATTACACCAGCCGTTTTTACGGCCGGGACATTCTGCGGACCCCGCTGGACCAGGGGCGTGCCTTGGTCGCCACGTATCAGCGGGTGGCGCTTTACGAGCACGATCGGTTGACGATTCTCTCGCCCCGCCACACGGATGAGATTCATATCGACCCGCTTGGCCGTGACATCGTGCAGCCGCTGGGGCCGGATAAAACGGCTGCCGCGCGCGCCATCGCGTGGTACCAAGGCGCCTTCTGGGCACTCAAACATGGCTTGTTGTCGGCGCTGCCGCCATCGGCGCACACGTCGACGTCCGTGGCGGGAAAATCCCAACCGGGTCATTCCGGAAGTTGACCTTGATGTTCCGCTGCTCGCTAAAGGATACGGTGGATCCCTGCACGCGTTCTGTAGACCCTCTCCAACCGGCTTCCTCCTCGTTCATAGAGAGGGACGGGACAACGCCGTGTGTCTGGCGAAATACGGGGAGGATTGGCGACGCTACGGGAACGGGTGCCCTGGCGGATCGTACCGGACATTTATTGAATCCAGCCTCCATCCTAAACACACGGTAGACACTCACTTAGGGCCGGTAAAATCCTGTCCCAAAAAACCGGGACCATCGCTGCCCAGACAGTCGATACAGGCACCAAAGTTGTTAAGCCTATGTACGCCCGAAGAGCCTTTCAGGCATGTTTGGTCTCTTGCCATCCGCATGGAAGACTCACATCCGAGGAAATCAACAAGCGTGCGGAGGCACTTTTCAAGCACGGTGGAGCCTAATTGGGTAGCCGTGGGTTTCTCTCCTCCAGTGGGCCGGATAATCCGTATTGCGACCGCGGTGGCGGCTGCACAGCCATGGGAGGAGCGCTTTGTCCTGGAGGCAACCATTGGAGTCAGCGTTGGACCGTTTGTAGTTGAGGATTTGCCGGCCTGCCGGAAGTCTTCGCCCTGACGCTGTCAATCGCCGCATCCAATATAGGTGTTAACGTTCAGCCCATGGATTCTACGCACCAGCCTAGTGAAAGGAGAAGGCATGGCCACTAAGATCTTCGTCAACCTTCCGGTAAAAAACCTCGACAAATCCATGAAGTTTTTTGCTGAGCTCGGTTTCACCTTTAATCCGAAGTTCACGGACGAGACGGCCGCCTGCATGATCGTCAGCGGGGACATCTACGTCATGCTCCTGACGGAAGCCAAGTTCAAGGAGTTCACGCCCAAAGCCATTTGTGATGCTACAAAAAGCACGGAAGTCCTGGTGTGTTTGTCTTGTGAAAGCCGAAATCAGGTCGATGAACTGGTCACCAAGGCCGTCGCCGCAGGCGGAACAACCTACAGCGCCCCCAAAGACTATGGCTTTATGTACGCACATGGGTTTCAAGACCTGGACAGTCACATCTGGGAGCTCATGTACATGGAGCCGAGCGTAGTCAATCAAGAGTAGACCGGGAAAGATACGGAACGTGGGAAACCAGTTGCAGCGAACGGCATTCCGCCGCTGAACTCTTCCGTTGGGTAGCTCCGATGCGGAGCGGTTCATGGCTGAGGGAGAAGTTATGCTATCGACCCGAACCTCGTGGATGTCATTTTTATTAGTCGCCTTCGCGGTTGCGATGCTCGCCGCCAGCGCCCACACGCATCAGGAACAACCTGGAACTCGCTTGGCGGAGGGTGCCCGACTCGGAGAAGTGCGTTTCCCGACCTCCGCCCGATCGGAAGAGGCGGAAGCCCACTTCCTGCGCGGGGTCGCCGCGCTTCATTCCTTCTCGTATGACTTGGCGCTCGATGAGTTTCGGAAATCTATAGAAATCGAGCCGGATTTCGTCATGGGCTACTGGGGCGAGGCGATGGCCTACAATCAGCCGGTCTGGGGAAAGCAAGACACCGAGTCCGCACGAAAGGTACTCGCGAGAATCCAGGACACCCCGAGCCTGACCTCAAGGGAGCGCGCTTATTGGCAGGCGGTGAAGCTGCTCTACGGCGGAGGCGATAAGCTCGCGCGTGATCGAGGCTACGCGGCAGCCATGGAAAAGATCTACCGGGAGTATCCAGATGACCTGGAAGCCGCCTCTTTTTATGCGCTGGCCCTGCTGGGGAGCGTCCGGTCGGACGACCCTGCCGGTTTGCGGACCCGGATGCAGGCGGGCGCCATCGCACTAGAGGTAGCCCGAAAAGAGCCCAATCACTCCGGCGCGACGCATTACATCCTCCACGCGTTTGATGACCCGGACCACGCCATCCTGGCGCTTCCGGCCGCGCGGCGCTACGCCGACATCGCCCCCGAGGCGCCCCATGCCTTGCACATGCCTGCGCACATCTTCCTGCAACTGGGGATGTGGCCGGAAGCTGCCTCGACGCAGGAAACGTTGTGGGTGCAGCAGAAAAATCTTCCCATCGGCCAGCGCGACTATCACAACCTGTACTGGCTGCTCTATGTCTATTTACAGCAGGGCCGCTACCGTCAGGCGGAAGAATTGCTTACGCTGATGCAGAAAAGCCTCGTTGAGGGCCCAAGAGAGGACAGGTTTTTTCTGGGCTACGGAACTTTTATGTATTCCAGTATAGTCGCCGCCTTCGTGGTGGAAACCGCACGCTGGGATTTAGCCACTCAGTTAGTGGATCCGCTTCAGAAAGATGCCGCACCTTTCATTGAGGCTGTCGAGAGCAATCCCGGCCCATACCAAGCACTCGCCAAGTACGTTCAGTCGCTATGGATATTCACACGGGGTATGGCGGCCGCGCAGCGAAATTCGCCAGATACCCAGAAGAGTATTGAGGCATTACAAGCGATGGCGCAGCAAGCCAGCCCAGAAGAACTGCCCGGTGTCGGTTTGTCTTTGTCGAAAGCACTGGAGATTCAAAGGCTGGAGATCGCCGCAATAGCAAGTGCTTCAAAAGGCAGGCTGGACGAGGCGATCAAGAGCATGGTGCAAGCCACCGCCATGGAGGAATCGGTGCCGCCCCTGCCGGGCCCGCCTCCACTGATCAAGCCCTCGCATGAATTGCTCGGTGAAATCCTCTTGCAGGCAGACCGTCCGGCGGATGCTGAAAAACAGTTTGAGACCGCACTGCTCCGACAAACAAGCCGGGCGCGTTCATTACTGGGCGCTGCCCGCGCCGCCGCTCGACAAGGCGATCGCGAGAACGCCGTGAGCCTCTATGCCAAGTTCCTGAGTCAGTGGCAGCAGAGCGACAGCGGACTGCCGGAGGCGCAAGAGGCACAGACTTACTTAAAACAGGCCAGCGTACTAGGCATGGGCAGAAGCCGAGCGGCTCAATCGGGTAACCAGGGTTTCTAACCCATAGACCCGGTGGTGCCGGATGGCTGGCGTTTCTATCGTGGACGCCGGGCGCAGGGATGAATTGATGGAGGGGCAAGGATGATTTTTTCTCAATCGACCGGAAAGCTTTCGGGCGTGACATTCGTTGTCACGGTGGTGCTGGCCGTGTGGTTCGCGCTGGTTTTTCTGCTCGGTGCGAACGGGGCGTTCGTCCGGCCGCCGGAGGTCCCTCCTTTGCCGATCCTCCTCGGCGCGACGGTGCCCGTAGTCGTGTTCATGGCCGCCTACTTGGGATCAGCTACGTTCCGGGCGTGGATTCTCGCCGCCGACCTCCGGCTTTTGACCGCGATCCAGGCGTGGAGGGCTGGTGGATTGGGCTTTCTGGCCCTCCATGCGCATGGCGTCCTGCCCGGTCTATTTGCTTGGCCTGCCGGACTAGGCGATATCGCGATCGGGGTTACCGCACCCTGGGTGATGCTCGCCCTGATCCGCCGACCCACCGTTGTAGCCAGCCGCCCCTTCGTGATATGGAATCTCCTGGGGATCTTGGATCTCATCGTTGCGGTGAGCACTGGGGCGCTGAGTTCGGGCTTCATCGCCGGACTCGTTGGCGAGGTTACGACGGCCGCGATGGCCCGGCTGCCGCTCGTGCTCATCCCGGCGTACCTCGTCCCGTTGTTCATCATGCTCCATCTCACCGCCCTCTTTCAGACACGACGGTTCGAAGGTAGACGCGAGAATTTCCACCAGCCATGAACCGTCGAATCCACATGCAAGGGTTCTGTTGCAATAGCAGATCAATTACTTGAATAAGTCCAACGCTAAGCCACCGCCTCTGACGGTGAGAATAACAAAGGCTCTGCCTTTTCGAGGAATTGCGACGAGGGTTGTATTCCATTTTTCAATCTATAGTGCATTAACAATCCAAGGCCAAGCGGTGATGGAATACACGCGTGCCGGATCGTTTTCGAGATCCTGTAAGGCGTGCTCCAAGTGGTCTTCCAACGCGTCGAGGCTGTCAAAGACCCGGTTGTGAAAAGACTTCTCGCGCAGTTCGTCCCACAGATGCTCGACCGGGTTCAGTTCGGGCGCATAAGGGGGCAAGAACGCCAGCCGGAGATTGGGTGAAAGCGGAAACTGCTCGCTCTTGTGCCACCCGGCCCCATCCACCACCGATCCGTTCGTTCGGATAGCGTGAAGCCATTTCCTCCAGAAACAGGTGCCTGCAAGCCCCGTTCACTTGCGGCAAAATCAGGCTATCCAAGTGCCCATTCCGGGGCGAGACCGCTGCATAGGCATAGGCATAGGCATAGGCATAGGCATAGGTATAGTCCTGAGTGACCATGGCCTGGACGAGTGGGCGGAATGGTTTGGGACACCCACAGCGCCGAGGATCCGCAATCCGCCCGAACCGGGCTTCGTCGTGAAACATCAGCCGGATGGAGCCGATCCCTTCGAATCCTTGGACGACCTCGGCAAGTGTCTTGGGGAGTTTTTTTCCACTCCACCTGAGCCGCTGGGTCCGCTTTCGGATGACGCTTATCCGGCGCCAACTTGCGCCAGCCCTGCCGGTGCAGCATCCGATAGACGGTGGAAAGTGCTACCGGCCGACCCAAGTAGGACTCCAGCGCCGCCTGGATCGGCGGGACCACCAACACCCCGCCTGCTTTCGCTTCCTCCAGATAGGGCGAGAGAAACGCCGCCTCCTGTTCCGGCGTCAAGAGTTCTCGACGTCGTCCGCTGCTCGGCGGCTTTGGGTTTTCTTCCCCCTGGATCATCCGCTCGAAGCGGCGCCGCAGCCGACACACCCAGCCGGGCGAAACGCCGATCGCGGCGGCGGTTTGCCGTAGGGTCAATCTCAGTTCCAAGGGTAAGACGACCGCTTGCGCCATCTTCAACTCATCGACGCTCCGGGCCGTTTCTAGAACCGCTTTGGCCTGCGCCAACACGGCCCGTCCACCCGCAGGTCTCGCCACAGCAGTTCACCTCTGAAATAACAGGCCAGATTGTTATCCTTATGATTGCGAAATGGAATCAGAAGTCCTCAATTTGTGGGCCGTCACTAATAGCTTACCGACGCCGTTACTCTCACCTGTCGAGGCATCACCGGATGCCGCATGATGCCGTCCTCTGCGGCGGCGTTCTTCGGGTAGCGCGATTCGTAGAAGTAAGCGATGTCGTTAGCGTGGGAATCGAACAGGTTGAAGACAGCCACTTCCAGCTTGAGCTTTTGGTAATGCCAGCCCCCGCCCAGGTTGACCAGAGTGGTGTCGCCGGCCCAGGCAGTTGCGCCACCGTACCCGCGCCGATGACCGTGCCCACGGAGTTGGGAATGTCGTTCTCGCCCTTGGGCACGTCCAGATAGCGGGCCGAAGTGAAGGCGAAGTCACCGTCCAGGGTCAGCCAGTCCAGGGGCTTGTAATAGTTGGTCCATTCCACGCCGTAGCGCTCGCTCTGTCCCGTGGGCTCTGTGGCGCCCGCATCGCCCACGAACACCAGTTCCGAGTCCGAATGCAGGTACCAGACGGCCAGGGTACTAGCAAAGCCTTTGACGTACCAGGCGCGCACCCCGCCCTCGGCACCGCGTTGTTTGGCGGGTGCCGGCGGGGCCCTCAGGCCCGGTAACGCACGGCACGGTGGACCTTGAACAGCTTGGCCAGTTCATCATCCTAGAAACGGCAGTTGGACGCGTCCAGTGGGAACGATGCCGACGGCTTTGCGCGATCTCACGAAGGCGGCGACCTAACACCGGGTCGCCGCCCGTGTTTCTGATGGGGCAGGCGTGAACGCTCTGAGAGCCCCCTTTTCAAACCGCCACGAAATCCCACTGCAAAAAATCCTGACGGCGGTGAACCTTTTCCGAATTTCCCGAAATCTACAGATTGAACTCGGATTATTCCTGCTTCGGAAAAACCAACTACGGTACCGATTCATTGCGTATGACCGTCCATCCCACGCTAACCCTGCCTGATAGACAAACCGCCTCATGCATCGATGATCATCGGGATCGGGAACTGATGACAGGGATCCAGGCGCGCGATATGGGCGCTTTCGAGATACTGTATTCGGCCTTCTACCATCGCTTGTCCAGGTTTATTTTTCAGGCGACGCGACGGCTGGATATGGTGGAGGATGTGATCAATGAAACGATGCTAGTCGTATGGGAAAAGCCCGAGAACTTTGATTACACCTGCAAGGTGTCAACTTGGATTTTCGGCATTGCTTACCGAAAGGTGCTTAAAGCCTCGGCGAAGCAGGCCCGATCCGCCCATGCTGTGCCTATTGACGAGTTCGGAGAGGAATTGGCGGATAACAGAGCGTCACCGGCACGGCAGGTGGAAGGCGAGGATCTGCTCTCCGTTGCGTTGGACTCACTCTCGCAGGAGCAACGCGCCGTTATCGAGTTGACCTATGGCCATGGACTTCGTTATCAGGAGATCGCAGCCATCCTCGACTGTCCGGAAAATACGGTGAAAACCCGGATGTTTCACGCACGCAAGAGGCTTCAGACCTTATTTAGCGAGTTGACATCAGAGCTGACGGATCCTTCCGAAGAGGATATGTCCTAACGCCGACCGCTCGCCCGACGGAAAGCGCTCCACAGGATCATGAAGCGGCCGTTCGGGAACGTGAAGATCTGCTACAAAGGCTTTCCGCAATCAGGGACACCGCGCAATCGTGCGAGTGCAAGGCAAGCATCGACGATCCGGTCCAACGAATCTGGAGCTTGTGCAGAGGTCGCCTTCGACGCGTGTAGGACTTCTACGGCCTCAGGCGCGGTCAAACTGGGCTTGAGTTGCCGCATCAGGGCCAATAGACCCGTGACATGGGGAGCGGCGAAGGAACTACCGGATACGAAGTCGTACCTCCCGTGCGGCAGTGTCGTAAGAATATCGGTGCCCGGGGCAGTGATCCCATCATTGGCGGCCGCTTGCTGCTTGCGATCCATCTGGGCGGCTCGGACCGCAATGATTCCGGGCTGATTGGCGGGAAAGCCCGCGTTCGGTCCGTTTCCACTGGCATCCGCGGCGACCACGAGGATACCCCGATCGACCGCCGCCCGAAGGAGCCGTCCGACCAGCGGATCGTCCGGCCCGGTCAGGCTCAGATTGATGATAGGGATGCCGAGACGCACGGCTTCATTGAGCGCCGCCGCAAGCGTAAAGCTGTTGCACACTGCAGCGACGGAACCGAAGCGCTCCGGCCAACACGCCCTAAGCGCGTAGAGCTTGGCATCGGGTGCAATTCCGGCAATGCCAATCCCATTTCCAAGTTGAGCGGCGACGATGCCGGCGACAGCCGTGCCGTGGACGTCATCAGTCGGATTGCCGTGATTCGATGATGCCAGATTTTTAGAGACAGCGATTTGGCCTCTGAGGTCGGGGTGGGCATCATCCACACCGGTATCGACCAGTGCAATGCGGACGCCCCGTCCAGTCGCCAGACGATGGGCTTCCTCGATGTGCATACTCTGCAAGTTTTTTTGCAGTCGAAAGTAAGGATCACTGCCGAAGGACGCCGACGTCTCATTGGCTAAAACCCGAAAGGTCCGCATGATCTGGACGGATTCGACCCGGCGATCCTGCGTGATGGTCTCGATAGTATCGGTGAGGATGTGACCGACAGGAATTTCGTACACGACGCATACCACCCCCAGAACGGTAACCGGCCATTCCGCCATCAGCTTCAGCCCGTACTGCTCTGCCAAGTCTACCGCGACGCGAGTGCTCCAGGCAGAACTCATGTAACCGCCATGTAGACGATAACGATCCAGAATATTGCCGGGCACCTTGCGTCCAATGCTCGAATCGGTGAACGTCACCAGGATACGCCGCTCTTCAATCGATGGGTCTACCTTGGAACCGAGGCTTGGAAAATCGAGATCCATGACGCATCCAGTCAGTTGCAACAGGAGCGCCAAGACTAAAGCGATCAAGCTAAACGTCATGGCGCCGAAGAGGGCCGGGTTGTCGGCTCTGCCAGCAATACACCCGGTTGGCGCCGAAGGTAGGCCAAGGCCGCCTCGATCCTCGCATTCTTGTCTTTGCCGCTGGCTAGGCGGACCGTATAAACGCCCGCCGAACCGGGCATGTCGACTCGGCTCCCGTCGACTGCTTTCAAGAGCGCATCAACGCGTTCGGCGCCAAGACTCGTTTCGACAACCAGGCGCAGATCCCCCTGATTCGAGGCCATGATTGAAGCGGGGTCGGCCAAAGTTCGAAACCGGGGCTCCGTTAGTTGATCCCACTGACGCCAGCTCAAGGGGACGATCAGCAGCAAAAGCATTACCGCCAGAGCCAAGCGGGTCAGTGGCTTGTTTGCGATGACCGGAAAATGCTGGAGCCAGGTTCGAAGTTGGCCCAATCGATCGAAGCGCAACGCTGCCGATTCAGATTGTTCACGCTGTCGAATGGTGGCGAGCAAGCGAGAGTACCCGGCCTGCGGATCCTGATTCGGATAAGGCGTGTGAGAGATCCGCTCCGAAAGCGCGTAAAGCTTCACCTGTTCACGTCGGCAAATCAGGCAACGACTCAAATGCGTCTCCACCCGTGTCTGCTCTTCTCCCTCTAAGGTTCCGGTTATATGCCAGGGCAAAAGTGAAAACACATCCTCGTGCTCACGGTCCTGCGGGCATGGCTTACTCAAATTCATCGTGCTTCTCCAACAATAAGAGCATCCAACTTAGGCATCCCATCATCCAGGAAGAGCTCCAGCAATTTGTAGGTGTGAGACATACGTGCAGCGCGTCTCGAGCGCTACGCCATTGTCGAACAGGTCTAGCCTATAAGCCTGCATTTCAGGGATCGTCCGTCAAGGGAAACTCGACCTGTCGTCATTACAGAACCATTGGATCCGGACAAGGCCGACCGTACTCTTCAAACCGTTCGGCTACCTGGCGAATAAGCGGTAAATCGCCTACGAGGGACCTGTCAATCCGCGGTTCTACTCTATTTATTCCGCGGCCAAGCCAAAAGTTCATTAAAAGCCGACAGAGAGGGAAAATAGAAAGTGGTCGTCCAGCGGCTGAAGATATATTGATTCATCCGCAGGCTCGGCCTCGTGATGCTCGTGATAAGGCAGATTGGTATCCACATAGCGCAAATCGACCGAAATATACCGATTCACGTACCAGGTCACTCCGGCATTCCAGAAAAAGTAGTCGTAGTGCGCCAGTTCGCCGGCTTGATGAAAGCCTAGGCCTGTGGACAGTTGCAGCCGATCCACCGGGCTATAGCGGCCGACCAGTTCATAGGCTAACGTCTTGGCGCCACGGTTATAGGTATCGTAGGCGAAAGCCACCCGAGCGCTCAGAAGATCGCGGTAATGGAGCGAACCGTAGAGTTCGTTATAGTCCGAGTCTTGGCCGAACACTTTGCCATCATATAGATACCGGCTGGCCGAGAGATCAAGTCTCCAGTCCTTGGCAAACTTAGTCGCCCAACCCAGATAAGGATTGATTTCCACATGCGCTCGGTCATCGTAGTATTCATCGTCGAAACTGACCGGCGCCAGCCAGAGGCCGGCATACAGGCCGATTTCGTGCTCGTATTCCAGATTCCCCAGGGCAACGGGATTGTTCCGGCTCTTCGTATAGCCCCGATAAACATAATCCGTTGCAAAGGTCACGGATCCCTTGAAGTCGGCAAGCGCCGGAACACTGAACAAGGCGAGCAGTAGCCACGGAAGCCTACGATTCATGAAAGATCTGATCGGTTTCGGCAAGGGGATATGACCGCATTCTCTCCGGGCACGATCAGGAGAGATCCGATGTCGAGACGCATGAATTCAGCTCGCCATGAGCGGATTCGTCCGGCCAACCGGTCTTTGGCTGATGACGGACGGCAGAAGGCTCGCACGGAGGCTGAGCAGCGCGGGATCCGAGGGTTGGACTTTGGCTTGTCATCGAAAACTCCTCCTGAGTTAGGCGATCAAGTCGCGCAAATACCTATCCACTGGCTGTGCCAAGGCAGGTGCCGATAGGCTCGTTGTGGAGCCAAAAAGATCACGGCGGTCCGCCAGGAATTCTACTTGGAGTCTGTGCAGATATTGGAAAGTTCAACCCACTCTGAAATGCGTACGACGGATATCCTTCAACCTGAAGGATACGCAGCAAACCCCAAAGAGTAAGCACGGCGCACCTTTTCCGAGTCTATAGGCAATCCATCCTTTGTAAAATCTCCTGTCCGCTCAAGCATCCGATCGACTTTCATCGTACTCGGTTCATAGGACTCGGATGGGTGTTCGAGGGCAAAGAGCGTTTTCTACTGACAGCGTTATGCCAAACCGCATTCAATAAGGAATTAATTTTTGTAGGGTGGGTTAGGTGCACATCAGCACCGACCGACCGACGATCACTACGTTTCGCGTGCGCCGTAACCCACCAAGCGCCCTCGAATCGGTGGGTTACGCTTCGCTAACCCATCCTACCGTTAATGCTCACTCGAATGCCGAATGGAATTAGGCTGGTATCCAGGAATCTGATCTCGGGTGCCTCTAACCGCCCCACACATGCGGACCGGGATCAGAAACACAAGATCGAAAAAGCAGTCTGCCAGGACAGCGCAAAAAGAAGGGAATCGCAAGTTACGATGCCGCAAGAAAGTGAAAGGCCGCAACTGGCCTATCGCGGTCGACACCTTGGTATTGGCGGATGCTGTGATTTCGGCCGGGATTCAGGATCGAATTGGGGTTCATCACCTGCTCTTGCGTCGGCTGCCGTCGCCAATCCGCCGGATCCAGGCCATCTTGGCTGATGGCGCTTACAGCGGCAGCCGGCTCGATTGGATTGGATACCTGTTCCGATGGATCCTGACGATGGTGAGCCGCGTCATGCCGGACTGTTCGAAGTGCTGCCCTAGCGCTGCTGGTTGGTCGAGCGGGCTTCGCCTCGCCCGAGCCTGTCAGAATTTTTGTGGGTGAGGCATAGCATGTCATTCACAACCCGGAGCATGTCTGCCAAGCAAGACGAAGTCTGACACTTCCATGTGCTCATCCGATCCTACGGTATTGACGCAATTACCCTTAGCCCAGAAATGCAGTTTCAAAAATTCCCGATGAATATAGACGGCAACTTCCCTTTCGGAAAACTCGCTGTATAGGCTATGCCGAACTCCGTCGGAATGCTCAAATACCGACTGTACGGCGCCGCCGGCGAAAACCTCGGAGCAACGTCGGCGTTTTGAACTACCGCCGACGCGCCCGTGACAACTCGCCCAAGCTATCGGTTTTATCCACCGAGACCGCTTAACGCCGCATCAAGATATTCGACCGATTCTTTCGCCTGTTCGGTTGCTTTATTCGCATTGCCTGCCTGGCCTTGACTAATAGCGTCTTGCAAGCTTTTGGCAGCCTTATCCAGATCTGGAAGCTGTTTCTCTTTTTGAGCCATTTTGACGTGGTCCAAGCCGGTCTGGGCATGTTGCACGAGTGCTTTCGCATCGCCCTTTTCGCCCTCCGTCACAGCGATGGTCACATGCTGGCGTGCCTCTCTCACGTGTTTTATATGTTCCGGCTCCGTTTGAGCAAATCCTAAATTACTCAAAGCCAATGTCGTCACCAAGGACACAGCGATAATGATCCGTTTCATCTTACACCTCACAATTCCATTTCTGATTTCCTACAGGGCAAAACTTTAGACAAATGTGGCGTACGCAACGCTTCACCTTTTAAGAAGTTATGCGTACAAAGGGTAGAGCAACGGAAACTAAGCGCGATGACAACCACCAATAACGCTTTTGTAGTCTGTCATCCGTTGATGGTCAGACGAATCCGCAAGGCGAACGCGAGAAGACGTCGGTGAATAAAGGGCAAACCGTTACCAGCCTGCTGTAGAAGAAACCGATTCGGGAAGTGGCGGCGCGAGATTGGAATTCTGACTTTTCTTGCCACGGCTTCCCGAAAAACGCTGTAGCAGATCGGAAAAGACTCCGGGTCGTCTGATGTACCCGAAAATCTCGATGTCCGCCCCCTGATCTCACCACGCTATAAAAATCCGCGCTCAAAATCAGAAGTAGCGAATGATCCACGAAGCTTTATCATGCTTCCTGCGCAAATTTTTCAATTCATGGAATTCATGTTGGCTCAGTCCACGGTGAGCACGATCTTGCCGCGCGCATGTCCACTTTGGCTGAGTTCGTGGGCCTCACGCACCTTTGTCAGGGGCAGCACGGTTTCCACCGGCACGTGGAGCGTGCCGTTATCGACAAGCGATGCGATCTCCGCGAGTTGCAGCGCATTCGGTTGGACGAACACATAGGCCCCGCGCGCCTGGTGGGCTCTAGCCTCGGCATCCGACGGCGCCTCAAGGATAGACACCAGCACGCCCCCTGGTTTGAGCACCTGCCAAGACCGCCGCTGAATCTCGCCACCCAAGGTATCGAACACCACATCTACATCCCGCACCGCCTGCTCGAAAGGTGTCGTGCGATAGTCGACGACCTCGTCCGCTCCCAAGCCAAGCACGAACTCCCGGTTGCGGGCCGAAGCGGTGCCGATGACCCTCGCACCGATCCATTTGGCCAGTTGCACCGCGAAACTCCCGACCCCTCCGGCCGCGGCGTGAACCAGCACCGTTTGCCCAGGCTCCAACCGGGCCGCATCGAACAACGCTTGCCAGGCCGTCAGAGCCGCGAGCGGCACCCCCGCCGCGTGCACGTGGTCCACGCTGCGAGGCTTGAACGCGAGTTCCGAATCGCGGATGACGATGTATTGCGCATAGGCGCCGTTACGCGAAAGGGCCGGCCGGCTGAAGACCTGATCGCCGATCTTGAACCGGGTGACGTCCGAACTCACCGCGTCGACCTCTCCCGATACGTCCCAACCGAGAATCAAAGGCAGCGTGTGGTTCAACCGATCCTTCAGCCATCCCTCGCGTATCTTCCAATCCACCGGATTCACCCCGGCCGCGTGCACCTTCACTCGGACCTCGCCCGCCGCCGGTTGCGGCAATGGCGCTTCCTCATAGCTCAGGACCTCGGGACCTCCATAACGATGAATACGGACCGCTTGCATGGTTAGCATGTCATCACCTCGTGTTTTAGCTGTGTCTGGTCGGTTTCGCGCCCAGCGCATACGCAGCCGATCCTAAGTTCGACTTGACCGTTATAGAAAAATCGCCGGCGTCTCTGTCGACCTTTTCCACGCCCAATTACTTATGTCGACCCAAAGCGTGCCGAGCGGGATAGCCCGGCGTGAATCCGTGCCGGAATGACGGCTTCCAAATTGAAATGTCAACAGAGCCCAGAGCTCTCGCCGGTACACCAATGTGAGAGGGTGAAAATCATTCCCTGCTCTCCGGCAGAACAAGAATCGGACAGGGGGCACAACGCATAACATAGCGCAGGGTGAGAGCACAGTGGGGCGCCAACTCGCCGCGCCAGGACATGACGATCAGATCGGCTTTGTGAGCTTGCGTGAATCGCACGATCTCGGGGCCGGGCTCACCTCGGGCCATGAACATCCGGATTCTGCCCTTCACCCGCTCCCCGGACAGACAGCTTACCCGCTCCAGAAATTCTTGTGCCCAGGCGGGCCATTCATGCTGAGGCTGATCGACATATTGAGGCGGAGTGAGGGTGCCGGGTTCCCGTGGCGGAATGGCTTGTGCGCCGGACACGTGCAGGACCAGCAGGATGGCATCAGTGCCCCCGGCGAGTGTGATAGCCGGCCCTAGTGCCCGGGCGGCCTCGGGTGTACCGTCCTGGGGCAGCACTACTTGCCGAATGTGCCATGGCGTCGGCTCGCGTTCGGGCGGAACCAGCACAACCGGACAAGGCATCTCCCGAAGAACGCCTTCGGCGATGGGATCAAGTCCGGTATCGGGTATCTTCTCGCCCTCGTGCATCGCCATGACGATGCACAGGCTCCGCCACTCCACTGCCATGCGAACGATTCCTTCCGCCGGATTGCCCCGTAAGGGAGCAATAATGGCGTCTTTGAGCAGTGTCTTCAGAAGAGGAAATTTCTTTTTTAAATCCGGAATCGGGGTGATCGGCCACTCGGTCTGCACGATGCATGGCGTCGCCTCCGCGAGCCGAATCACAGTCTTTGCGACCGGCAATACCGCAGCCGACCGCGACGTCGCATCGAGCGGCAATACGACTGTAGTTTTTTCCGGGCGCTCATCATTCATGATGATATCTCCTTCCAGACTCCGTTAGCTCGCCGCCATCGGATACGCTGGCCGGGTGCGAGCTGAGCCGGAGAAGCGCCGCCAATCTGAACGATTAAAGACTTTTCTCCTTCGGCAGCGGCTTCGACGGCTTCGGGCTGAATTTCCACGCGCAGGCGAATTCCCCGCCAAGCTACGGTAAAACGGAAAGCCTGCCATTCCGGCGGACAATGAGGTGTAAAGCTCAAGCCGTCGGGCAGCAGACTCAGTCCGGCGAAGCCGAAAATCATGGCCTGCCACAACCCGCCGAGCGCTGCGGCATGAACGCCCCCGGCAGCATTGCCCATGTTGTTTGTGAGATCGATTTCAGAGGCTTGACGCAAATAACGCAAGGCGATTTCAATGTCGCCCAGCCTTGCGGCCACGGCAGCGTGAATCGATGGACTTAGAGAGCTTCCGTGGGTGGTGAGCGGCTCGTAATAGCGGAAATTGGCATGTCGCACCTCGGAAGGAAACCGGTCCCAAAGCAGATAGATCAGCATCACGACATCGGCCTGCTTGACGATTTTGCTCAACTGCGTCCGTTCCCTCCCAAGGAGCACGTCCATGGGCAAGGTATGAGGCGCGTATTGGGCGAGGTCGATACCTTGCAATCCGAAAAACCCTTGAAACTGTTCGAACAAACCGGTCCGGGAGTCGAATCCGGTATAGATACGCCGGGCCAGATCGCGCCACGTTTCCGGCTCTTCCTCCGTCACGCCCAAGCGGCGCGCAAGCTCCGACCAACGATCGGGCCAACGCTCGCCAAGGAAGCGTGCTGCTTCCGCGGCGCATTCCAGGTTCCATTGCGCCATCGCGTTAGTGAAGGCATTGTCGTCTACACCCTCGTGATATTCGTCGGGACCGATGACTTCCCGAATGTGGTAGCGTCCGTCCGCCTCCAGGCTGCCGCAGCTCGCCCAAAATCGTGCGGTCTCGAACAAAATCTCCGCTCCGGCTTGCAGAAGAAATGTTTCGTCCAAAGTCGCCTGCCAGTATTGCCAAACGCCATAAGCGACATCGGCGCTGATATGGTGCTCCAGCACGCCGTTCAAGATGGGCTTGATCTCGCCGTCGGGGGTTATGGCGTAGCCTGGCGTCGCCTCTTCGCCGGTATCCGTCGATTCCCAGGCGTACAGCGCGCCCCGGTAACGCAGCCGGCGCGCCTTTTCCCGTGCGGCGGGCAAAGTGTGATACCGATACATCAGAAGCGTCCGTGCCGAAGGAGGATCGGTGAAAATATAAAAAGGCAGCATGAAGATTTCCGTGTCCCAAAAGACATGGCCTTTGTACGCTTCGCCGGTCAAAGCCCGTGCGCCGATGGAAACCCGTTCGTCTTCCGGATTGGCGGCCCCGATCAGGTGATAGCAGGCGAACCGCAAGGCCTTCTGCAGCGCCTCGTCGCCGTCGATTTCGACGTCGCTCTCCTGCCAGCGCTTTTCCCAAGCCTCCGTATGCGTGTCGATTATTTCTTCCGGATTCGAATTAAACAGCCTTTGTAGATGCCCCACCGCCATAGTTGCCGGCCGGTCGACGTCCCGCGAGGTGTAAATTACGACCAGCCGATCGAAGCGGTAGGTTTTGCCGGCCTCCATATCCAGCTCCCACGATTCGATGTATCGATCCGGAGTCGACTCTATCTCGGGCGCGATCACTTGGCCGCCGTCGATCTGGAGCCGGCCCGCCGCGGCGATGGCCACCTTGATCCCCGTGGTCCACGTGCACAGTTCAAGCAAATAGCCCGGATTGGTTTCGATTTCCTTAGCCGGGCAGGATTCCGGCGTTAGGCGCACCCGACCGGGGCGCTCGATCACCGGTTCGGTCACGGCTCGAAGGTGTATATTGGGAAAATGGTTCTCTGCAGTCAGCCTCACACGCTGAAAAAGAACATGCCGGTCGGCCAGCGACGCGAAGCGGCAAGAACGCCCCTCGATAACGCCTCCGTCTCCAACCCGATACTGCAACTCCCGCCAGAAAATGCCTTGGCGCAGATCTATCATGCGACGGTGCCAAAGATAATCGCCCTGATCGAGCCGAAACTCGCTCCCGGTCGCCTGTAGGCTGAGCTGCATCCAGTCGGGCGCCGCGGCCAGTTCTGGAATCGTATCGCCGCGGGCGGACGCGTTGGTGTCGAAGACGCCTGCAATGAAGGTGGCTGGATTCGATAATGGACTTCCTTCGGCAAGCGAGGCGCGGGAACCGACATAGCCGTTGGAAACGGCGAACAAAGACTCGATTTCGTGCTCCCGCGCGAGATTGAAGCCTTCTTCTTCGATTCGCCACAATGGGTCGGCGGTTGGCGCGAACCGCGAATTGCCATTGGGTACCGGATCAACCGGACTGTCATTCATGGTGAGGAAGAACCGGGTCGTCCAAGGTTGCACATACACCGACACAGAGACGTTGCAGTTAATGTTTTCGTTCCTTTCACCTCGGTTTACGTTACGGGGCGGCGCTCGTTCGGCATTTCCTTCCGATTCCGACGAGCCGGCGCGGACGGCGGCCCTTCAAACCAAAAAGCGTCAATCGAGAGCGATCGACTCTTGATGCTGTTATGTCCTGTTCGGCTCGAGTCTTTAAGGCGAAACCTTGCCGCCTACCCGAATGTCGTTTTTGACTTCGGTAACACCTTCGATACCACGGGCGATCTCCGCCGCCCGCTCCTTTTCAGCCTCGCTATCGACGAATCCGCTCAGTTGCACGACGCCCTTGTTGGTCTCGACTTGAATGGCAAACCCGCTGGTGCTCCGATCCGCGAGCAACGCCGATTTGACTTTGGCGGTGATCGCCGTATCGCTCATGTATCCTCCGGCCGTCTCGGCCAGAATTGATTCCAACGGGTCATCGGAATCTGCAATGACCCAGGCGCCGGTATAGCCGACAATGGCAACAACGACGAAAGACGCAAGAACCGATTTGCGCTTGATCATGTCTCGTGCCCTCCTTGGAGTCCAAAAACGACCTTCCTTTTAGCGGGGGCTTACTCCACCGCGTCAAAAATTAGGACAGCCGATTCAGAGAAAAAATCATCTCTCAACCGTTTTTTTCAAGACATCGGCCGACCGCGTGGCCTCGAATTCATTTATGGAACTTGGACCCAAAATGCGGACTTGTTCTTGTCGGTTGGTTAAATCGGACAAAACCCTGGCGGGAACGACCGGCTTCGGCGACATCACGCCCGAGCCTCCGTTCAGGCTCTTGAGTTCGACGGTGATGTTGTCGTCCGGCGCGGCGGCCACGAAGTCGTGGATGGTCTCCAAAATGTCCTGATCGATGAACTGCGCCCGGCTGGCATCGATGATCACATACCCGTCCGCCTCGATGCTGTCGAGCGCTTGTCTTAGAAGCGCCTTGTTGAGAAAAGACACGTCCTTGTGCAGCCGCAAGAGATAGTTATGGCCGTGCCGGGTCAAGGTGATCGCCGCCTGGAAGTTGGTGCGGATGACGTAATACAACCCGATCACCATCCCCACCGCTATGCCCTTCAAGAGATCGGTCGCGAGAATCGCCCCGATGGTGACCACGAACGGCACGATCTGGCTCGCCCCCTTGGCGTACATCTCCTTGAACAGCTTAGGTTTCGCCAGCTTGTACCCGGTCAGGAGCAGGATCGCCGCCAAACAGGCTAAGGGAATCAGGTTCAAGTAGCGGGAGATGAACATCACACTCAACAGCAGCAGGACCCCATGGGTGAAACACGCCACTTTGGTGCGCCCGCCCGCATTCACGTTGGCGGAACTGCGGACGATCACCGCCGTCATCGGCAGCCCGCCGATCAAGCCGCTGATCAGATTGCCGAGGCCCTGCGCCTTCAGCTCGCGGTTGGTCGGCGCCACCCGCTTCAAGGGATCGATCTTGTCCGCCGCCTCCAGGCTCAAGAGCGTCTCCAGGCTTGCAATGATGGCGATGGTCACGGCCACCGTGTACACCGCGGGGTTGGCCCATTGGGTGAAATCGGGAAAGGTGAACTGCTGAAAGAAGCCCTGAAGGCCTTGGATCTCCGGCAGACTCACCAGATGCTCTTTGGCGATCCCGAAGGCGGGGGCGAAGTGCTGGGTGTACAGGTTGAAGCCAACCCCCCAGACCACCGCCACCAAGGGTCCCGGGATCAGCGACAGGACCGCGCTCTTTTTGAAAAATCGGCTGTCCCACAGCAGCATGATCAGAAGGGCCACCCCGCTCACGATCGCCGCCCCCGGCGAAATCGCCTGGAGGGAATAGGCGAGTTCGGAAAAGGTGGTGTGGGCATCGCTCTGCAGAAAGGCTTCATCGCCCTCGAAATCGGCATCATAGCCGACCGCGTGCGGCAGCTGTTTCATGATCAGGATCAAGCCGATGGCCGCCAGCATGCCCTTGATCACGGCCGAGGGGAAGTAGGCGCCGATCACCCCGGCACGAAGAAACCCCAAGCCCAGCTGCAACCCGCCGGCGAGGACCACGCTTAGCAAGAAGGCCTGAAAGCTGCCCAGCGTGTCGATGGCGTGGAAGACGATCACGGTGAGCCCGGCGGCGGGGCCGCTGACGCTCAGTTGCGAGCCGCTGGCCCAGGCGACCACCAGGCCGCCGACGATCCCGGTAATGACCCCGGCGAACAGCGGAGCGCCCGAGGCGAGGGCAATCCCGAGGCACAGCGGCAGGGCGACCAGGAATACCACGATGCCCGCCGGGAGGTCGTTCCCGAGATGGCTCAAATAGTAATGAAAATGCTTGTGTATCATAGGGCAGCACCTTGTTGTGTCGAGTTAAGACGCTCGCTGAGGCCCATTGGGTCTCTTCTGCAGAAGTGGCAACCCGCCAGTTGCCGGATCGCGAGCGCTCTATCGCAGATCGGCCAAGGCGAGCGTACTCGGGAGGCAATCAACTGGTTAATGTGTCCTACCCTATCTGTCCCTGCCGGCGGATTTGGATTGCAAAAGGAATATCCCGTCGCTCCCCGTCAGACCTAACCACGGCTTATAGCCATGACTCGCCACTCCGCGAACCAAACCACGTTGGCGCGAGCATACTCGGACACCATTTTATGATCCGAACCTTTCATTAACCTTTCAGTTGATCGATTGACGAAGATGGGGCGTCTCGGGAAACGCGGCCTGCCGGACAACCCTAAAGGAACACACCCGGGCATATTTGGTTTGCGGAGGCATTCGTGTTGATCCTTCGATCCGAGGCGTAAATGAAACCCCGCTTGGCAAGCCGGCGCTTATGAAAAACTTCCACAGCAGCAACGCTTTGGAACAAAAGTGAATATCGATACGATCTAAGAAGAATGCGCCACAAATTTCTGGACACCGGCGAAGAAGGCTATAACCCGATTCGAAAGATGAAGGTTTGGCTGTCGGGACTGCGCTACGCCATCTTTTACGATTTCAGCGTGGCCTATAAGATCGTTCTATCCGTGATCGTCCTCTCGGTGTGCTTTTATTTCCGACAATGGATCGACTTTCTTCTGGTCATGGTCGTTACCGGCCTGATGCTGATCATCGAAATGCTCAACACTACCATCGAGGCGCTCTGCGATTTCGTAGAAGACCGGGAAAACTTCAAAATCAAGGTTATTAAAGACATCGCAGCGGCCGCTGCCGGCATCAGCATTGCCATGTGGCTGGTGGTTTTCCTGACCGAGATCAGCCGAATTTGGTACTTAATTTATCCGGATTGAGCCTCCCAGCGGTTTCGGGCCGATGTAAAGCCGTTTCCCGCTCTCAGTCCCTGCTCGCACCCGATTAGAGCATCTTCTAGTTTGGTATAGCGGGTGCAACACGCTTGAGTTCCGTGCAGGCGCCTTTAACCTCAATTAGGCTCATCGGTTTTTACAGATAAGGCGCTAGCGCAACCCCTTCGCCTGACGCCGATTGGCGTCAGGGGGGATCGCTCTCCTCGCGGCGGCTTTGAGATGAAAAACCTAGACCGGCAGCTGGATAAGCTCGAAGGTATTATTGTCCGGGTCCCGGCAGAACAGCGCGGGGCGTCCGGATTTGCTCACGCTATAGCGTACTCCCGCTTGCTCGAGGTCGCGTTTGATCGCCGCCAGGTCCGCGACGTTCAAAGCCACATGGCGGTCGAGTCCGCCATGTTCCGGCCGCTCTGCCCCGGCATCAGGGTTTGGTACCTGAAGCAGGTGTATCTGCTGCTCGCCAATCTCGTACCAAATCCCGTCGAAGCTCAAAGGCGGACGCTTATCGCTAGGCGTCAGCCCGAGGATGCCTTCATAGAACCGCCTTGAGGCATCCAAATCGCTGACAATCAATGAGGCGTGATTAAAACCGGTAATCTTCATAAGGTCCTCTCGAGTAAGTTCGCGAAATCTCTTAAACCGGTATTTTGTCGCCGACGTTCCGGCGGCACAATCCGGTCCCGCGATGATCGGTACGATCATCATTTCGGGATATAATCGGCGACTTTGATCAACTATCCGAAACCGTTGTGGCCAGTCAAACCATAGCTAAACGTGACGTTTCCACTTTTCAAGGGCTGATCCTGGCGCTGCAGGAATACTGGGCGGCGAAGGGCTGCGTCATCATGCAACCTTTAGACATGGAAGTCGGGGCAGGCACTTTCCACCCTGCGACCTTCCTTCGAGCCATCGGCCCGGAACCTTGGAACACCGCCTACGTGCAACCCTCCCGCCGGCCTACCGACGGGCGCTACGGCGAGAATCCCAACCGGCTCCAGCATTATTATCAGTTTCAGGTCATTCTCAAACCGAATCCGCCTGATATCCAGGAACTGTATCTAGGCTCCCTTCGCTTTCTCGGTTTCGACCTGCTCGAACACGACGTCCGCTTCGTCGAGGACAACTGGGAATCGCCGACCTTGGGTGCCTGGGGTTTGGGTTGGGAGGTTTGGCTGAACGGCATGGAGGTTACGCAGTTCACCTATTTTCAGCAGGTCGGAGGACTGGACTGCCGGCCGGTCAGCGGCGAAATCACCTATGGGCTGGAACGCATCGCCATGTATTTGCAGGGTGTCGAAAGCGTGTTCGACCTCGTTTGGACGCGCGGACCGAACGGACCCGTAACCTACGGCGACGTCTACCACCAGAACGAGGTGGAGATGTCGGCCTTCAATTTCGAGCATGCCGACACGGAGTTCTTGTTCGGCTGCTTCGATACTTACGAGCGCGAGTGCCAAAAACTGATCGCGCAGGATTTACCCCTACCCGCTTACGAAATGGTGTTGAAAGCTTCGCACGCCTTTAACTTGCTGGACGCGCGCCGGGCCATCTCGGTCACCGAACGCCAGCGCTATATCCTCCGTGTCCGCGACTTGGCCAAGTCCGTCGCGGAAGCCTATTACCAGCGCCGCGAAAAGCTCGGTTTTCCGCTGCTGAACTCGAGGAGCGCTGGCGATGAATGAGACGCGCGATCTGCTGTTCGAACTGGGCACCGAGGAATTGCCGCCCAAGTCCCTGCTCACGCTGAGCCAGGCACTGAAGGGCAATGTCGAGAGCGGCCTCGCCAAAGCCGCCCTGAACTTCGATGAAGTCGTGCCTTATGCCGCGCCGCGGCGGCTGGCCGTGTGGGTAAAAGGCTTGGCGAGCGCCCAGCCCGATCAAACCGTCGAAAGGCGAGGTCCCGCGCTCAATGCCGCCTACCAGCCGAACGGCTCGCCTTCCAAGGCTCTGGAAGGCTTCATGAAAAGCTGCGGCGCCACGCTGGAACAGCTTACGACCATCGAAACTGATAAGGGCGCGTGGATCGGTTTTCGCCAGGAAGTCAAAGGCGGACGGGCCGAGGATTTGATCCCGGACATTCTGCGCCAGTCGCTTGCCGCCTTGCCCATCGCCAAACGGATGCGCTGGGGCGCCGGCACCGCCGAATTCGTGCGCCCGGTACACTGGATCGTGCTGCTGTTCGGCAGCGACGTGATCGATGCCGAAATCCTGAGCGTACCCGCAGGCCGCATGACTTACGGCCATCGATTCCACCACCCGGATGGCCTGGTTTTGAACGAGCCCGGCGAATACGCCGAAAAGCTGCTCGAAGAAGGTTTCGTCATCGCCGACTTCGAGACCCGCAAGGCCAAGATCCGCGAGTCGGCCGAAGCCACTGCGGTCACGGTCAACGGTTGCGCGCATATCGAAGCCGATCTGCTGGACGAAGTCGCATCCTTGGTCGAATGGCCGGTACCGATTCTGGGCGGGTTCGATGCCCGCTACCTGTCCCTTCCGCCGGAAGTGCTGATCACCACCATGCAGGCGAATCAGAAATATTTTCCGGTGAAGGACAAGCACGGCGGCTTGCTTCCCTATTTCATCACGTTCAGCAATCTGGACAGCCGTAACCCGGAAACCATTCGGGCTGGAAACGAAAGGGTCGTGCGCCCTCGCCTTTCGGACGCCGAATTTTTCTGGAACCAGGACCGCAAGAAAACCCTCGAAAGCCGGGTGCCCGACCTGGCGCAGATCACCTTTCAGAAGACCCTGGGCTCGCTGCTCGACAAGACCGAGCGGGTCAAAAGCCTGGCCGTGATCATCGCCGAGCGTCTGAATACGGAAAGCGCCTGGGTCGAACGCGCGGCTCTTCTGGCCAAAGCCGATCTGCTGAGCCTAATGGTCGGCGAGTTTCCCGAGTTGCAGGGCACCATGGGCCGTTACTATGCCCTGGCGGAGGGAGAGCCGGAGGAAATCGCCGCCGCCATCGAGGAACAGTATCTGCCGAAGGTGTCCGGCGGTCCCTTGCCGCAAACGGGCACCGGTCTGATGTTGGCCTTGGCCGAAAAGATCGACACCTTGACCGGCATCTTCAGCGCCGGCCTCATCCCGACCGGCGACAAAGACCCGTACGCTCTGCGCCGCGCCGCTTTGGGCGCCATCCGCATCTTGCTCGAAGCCGAGTTGGATCTCGATCTTCCGGACCTGCTGGATTCGGCGCTGGCGCAATTCACTCATCCGTTCGACGCGGATAAGGCACATGCGAACGTGTACGACTTTATCCTCGAAAGACTCCGCGGATACTGTCTGGAGCGCGGCATCCGCCACGACGAGTTCGAGGCCGTTCTGGCGGTCAGACCCGGCCGCTTGCCTGATTTAGACCAGCGCCTGAAAGCCGTTCGCGAATTCCGCCGACTCGCCGCCGCCGAAAGCCTTTCCGCAGCCAACAAGCGAATCCGCAATATTCTTCGCAAGGCGGAGGAAGAAATCGTCGCCAACGTGGACGATCACGTGTTGACGGAAACGGAAGAGAAACATCTTCTGGAAGCTGCCCGGCAAGCCAAGGAAGACATTCTTCCGCTATTGCACGAACGGGACTATACGGCGGCCTTGTGCCGTCTGGCGCAGCTCCGGGAAACGGTGGATGCCTTCTTCGACAGCGTCATGGTGATGACCGAGGATGGCGAACTTCGGCGCAACCGGCTGGGCCTCTTGGCGATCATCGAAGGACTGTTCCTCAATATCGCCGACATCTCGAAGCTCCAGGGATGAGCGAAGCGGTCCCACACATGTCGAAATTCGTCATTCTGGACCGCGACGGTGTCGTCAACGAGGACTCCTACGCCTATATCAAATCGCCCGACGAATGGGTACCCATTCCCGGCAGCCTCGAGGCGATAGCCCTTTTGACCCGGGGTGGGTTTCGTGTCGTCGTCCTAACCAACCAATCCGGCATTGCCCGGGGACTGTTCGATTTGTCGACCCTGGAAAACATCCATCAAAAAATGCGTAATGCTGTCGAGTCCGCGGGGGGCCAAATCGAGGAGATTTTCTTTTGCCCGCATGGACCGGAAGACGGCTGTGGCTGCCGCAAGCCTGAGCCGGGTTTATTTCGCACATTTGCCGAAAAACACAAGGTCGACCTGAAGACCGTTCCGGCCGTGGGCGATTCTTTCCGAGACCTGCAGGCCGCTCAGGCGGCGGGGGCACAACCCATCTTGGTAGAAACGGGCAAGGGTATGAAAACTCTAGCTCGTCATCCCGATCTCGATCTTCCTATCTTTCCGAATCTCTATGCAGCGGCCCAATACATCCTTTTTAATGCTGATTAGCGTTTGCCTGCGTTCGACCCTCTATTTCATCGGGCAGGTCTTGTCGACCCTCCTGCTGGGGCCGGTGCTACTGGCCGCGTATCCGCTCAGGTTCGAAACCCGTTATGCCCTCGCCAGTCTATGGGTACGTTTCAACCTGTGGATGCTGGAGACCGCCTGTGGCTTGAAGTATGAGGTGCGCGGGCTCGAGCATATCCCGGAGCGAAGCGGCATTATTCTCTGCAAACATCAGTCCGCCTGGGAAACGCTGGCTTTGCAAGCCATATTCCCGCCCGTGGTATTCATCCTGAAGCGCGAATTGCTGCGTATCCCGGTATGGGGTTGGGCTATGGCGACCTTGGAACCAATCGCGATCAACCGGCAAGCGAAATCTGCCGCCATGAAGCAGATCCTGAGGGATGGTGAAAAGCGACTGAAAAATGGGCGCTGGGTTGTCATTTTCCCCGAGGGAACCCGCGTCGCTCCAGGGCAGAAAGGACGCTACGGTTCTAGCGGCGGGATACTCGCTCATCGCGTCGGCTGCCCGGTGATTCCCGTCGCCCACAATGCCGGCGAATACTGGACGCGCAATGGGTTTCTCAAATTTCCAGGCGTCATCCAAGTGCGCATCGGCCCGGCAATCGATTCCGCGACGCTGAGCGCCAGCGAAATCAACCAACAAGCGGCGCACTGGATCGAGAGTCAAATGACCGAAATCAGTGGATTCGGCCCGTATGCGCGAACTCTTCCGCCGAACGGCGTGCCGACGGTTTTGCAATAACCGCTTCATTATTCCAGCCTGCCGCTGCACCAAATCAGAAAACGCTTTTGTAGGCCGAGATAAGGCGGTAGCCGTTCCCGGCAGCGAACCCCGGACAAATTCGGCAGGATTGATGAAAAACATCCCTGTGCTGCATGAATCGCTCCGCTTATTCCGGCTTACATGCTACTCGGAAAACGCCGGTTACCTGATCAGCAAGAACTGCCGGCCTCATAACGCTGCAAACTGGCCTCGGCTTCGTCCAGGTCGATATGGCAGCGGTGCACCCAATCCTCGCCCCAATAAAAATTGCAGCTCGTTTCGGCCCGCAGCAATCGCCAGAAGGCTTCGTTCAGATTGCTCTGTTCCTCTTCGCCTAGGCTGTTCGCGGCCGCCGCATTCCGTGCTTGGTGCACTGCTGCACTCACGGCCTGCAATCGAGCGAGGGAATCTTTTTGTGCCTGCGAGCCGGTCCACTGCATGAAATCCCGCCCGTGGTGCCAACCGGTATTCCATGCGCCGGTCCTTACCGTGACCTCGCCATACGCGCCGAACCGGTCCAGATAATTCTTGATAAACGCCGGCTGAATCAGGCTCTTCTGGCGAGCTTCATCCAGCAGCTCCCGGTAAAACGCTCCCCAAAAATTCACCTCGTTGGTCGTATTCCTGAACCAGCCTCCATTTTCGCCGTCCGTACATGTGGTGACTAATGGCTCGAAATCGCACCATTGCGTTCGTTGAGCCAATTCTTTTGCAAACCAGACGTAGTCCATGCCCGATTCCTGAGCATCCGAAAGCTCGCGATCGCGCACGATGACAATGATTTCCTCCCCGTTGTAACGTGCAACATGAGGCCGATATCGAAGCTCATGCCACTGCATTGGCGTCACTGGCTCGACGTGTTCGCTGTCGACGATTACATAGCGGTAGCCGAATTTCTTGAGCAGCGGGATCAGTTCCATGGAAAATCCCATCTCGGGTGGCCAGAACCCTTGGAATGTGTTCCGCCAGAACAGATGTCCGGCAATGCTTTGCCAACGTGCCAGGTGTTCATCCCGATCCGCCTCGGGAATAAGCGGCAAAACTGGATGGTAATACCCCGTACCGAGGAGATCGATGATCCGTTCGTTCTGGAGGTGCCAGATCAGCGATCCGCAATCGACAACGCCGTAAACACGGTTTTGGAATTCGGGATTCGACAAAGTTTCGAGCAAAGTCCCGGAAAACGAAAGATGGACTCGCGCAATGTCCTCATACCCCCAAAGGAATCTCGGAATACGGTCATAGGCATAAAGGATCTCCCGAGCCTCCCAAGGCTGTTCGGAAAGCAGGTGCTCGAGATTGCCGGGCGGCTGGTGTAGGTTCAGTACCAAGGCATGATGAATGGTAGACATAATCCCTCGATGTGTTCAACTCGATCATGAACTTGCTAAGCTTATTATGCCCTCTGGCGTTCTTATTGAGGACACACCCGAGAACGGAGGAATTTTGCCCTCAGAACAGAGAATGTAGAAAGAACGTAAGCGCTCATTTAACCGCGTCTGGAACGGCTTTAGGAAAGAGGTGAGGATGGTGTCCACGTGTATGAAGGTGGACACCTATGACAGAGAA
>Ga0196959_10000045_pt1 | contig 28449 bp, 28 predicted proteins | sample S1v_20metaG_FD_157521 | JGI IMG/M metagenome (GOLD analysis project Ga0196959, IMG submission 157521) | Soil microbial communities from Anza Borrego desert, Southern California, United States - S1+v_20 | ecosystem: Environmental > Terrestrial > Soil > Desert | place: USA: California | collected...
GCCGCCGGTCGCTAGCCTGGCCAGCGGAACATTTACATTTTTGAACAAGCCCCCGAGACCCCATGTCTGGACGGCTTGATCCCCACCCGTCCGCTCCCCTTTGAAACCGAGTAAACCAAATGAAACATTTTTACCAAGTCTCATGCGAAAACCGGCTGATTCCCATCAGTTCGAGCAATTTTTCGGATATAAAGGCCAAAAATGTTACAACTTTGTAATAATGCAATTAACAGGGCAACACTGAATGTATTAATGGTGATTATATCGGCATGATTAAACCGGTATTGAACTGCCCCATACGTGTTATCTTTTAGACATATCGCAATTTATTTTCACGGTACAGCCTGATAACCCATAGCGCTGTACCATGACACGGGCGCAGATGGGTATTTAAAATTTTGTTATTGCTACTCAAAGAGCACGCCACAATCATCCATAAGCGATTGATTTAACATCCAGCTTGACCAATCTAACAAGATTTAACCTTTTGAAAAGGCCAAGTCGTAAAGCCTTGAAGATGCATCTGCGCATGGATAGAAATCGCGAGCTTTTTAATCGATATCACGGAGAATTGGAAATATAGCCAGGAGAGTATGAGAAGCCATTTACCGGTGTGCCCGCACTGAAGATTAATCCGCTATCTTGCCACATATAATCCGACGAGATCGGCTCAATTCGATAAAAGTATTTTCCGCTTCGATATCTCGACACCGGGCGTTAGGAAAAGCTCTGATTAACGCTTTCAGCGAGGCAGCTGAGGGGATTAATGCCTGTAAGCAGGCTCATCAATTGTCGGAGGTCCACGTTTCATCTGCTGAGTTGGCAGTAGTGACACGTTGCGCCAAGAAGGCATCGCTCTGGCGGGCGCACCACCTCAGGGTTCCCTAACCGCCGCAACAGTCACTCCAGTCGGATCCACGATGTTCGGATCGGTGATCGAGGTCAGCAAGGTACCGGTGTTCGCGTCATATACGTTTAAGGCATTGGGCTCCGATACATACAATTTGGCCTTGTTGGGATGCACCGCCATCTGGTCCATTCCGTAATATTGAGCGCCATAGGTGATTGGAATTGAAAAGAGCGGCGTATCGCTGAGTACTGCCGTTGCGACGTTGTAACCAAAGACGTCGACAGCTCCAAAGACCTCGACGAAACCTTCGTCGTTGACGAAATCGCCGTTATTCCTGACATAGACTCGGTCTCCGGCGGCATTAATCAGACCGGAAATTCCAGCCGTCCCGGATAACGGACGCGTATCGGCCGCCTGTAGCCCTGGAACCTTGAACGAGTGAATGCCAGAGGGGTAATCGCGGATGATCACGAGGCCCGACAGACCGTCCGGAGCGCAGAGGACATTGTTGGGCCCGTCGTCGAAAGACAGCACTTCGCCCGTGTCCGTTAAAACGCCTGTGTCGCTGAGGGTGAGTCGACGCACCGCCTGGTCGACGACCGACGTGGCCAACACCGAACCGCCGCTGCAGACCTCGACCGACGTGGTATCAAAGCCTACGGGCAAGGTATGGATCTCGGTTTGGCTGGCAATTTCAACCACCGAGATAGGGTCGCCGGCACCTCCGTCGGACACCAGCAGGAACTTCCCGTCGGGGCTGATCGCGAGATCCTCACCATCGTTGGACACGGGAATCGGGTTGGGGCCTTCGGCGAGACGGGGGGGCGATGCGGTCAAATCGATGACAAAGACTTCGCTGTTGAAATTCGTCACGAAACCCCGGGTCTGATCCGGCGTAATCAGCACATCACCCATGCCGAAGCCTGCGTCTGATATGAACACTGATCCCAACACCGTGTCGGTGTCGGCATCGAATACCGTCACGGACCGTGTGGCGTCATCCGCTACTAGGCCGAGGGTTCTCGCAGTGACTGAGGGAGCGTACAGGGCCAGGGTGATGATGGCGCCATTGAGAATCGTCCCCAAACCAGTCCTTCTCCGGTAATCGCTTTTCATATGGCTTCATCCCTGTACGTGTGATTAAAGGGAGTCTCTAGACCCACGCCACCGATACGGCCCTGCTTCGAGACCCAACAACGACGCGTAATCCATCGAAGAAAAGATGCAAAATCTTAGACCGACTCGGGATCGGACCATTCGTATCGGGTCCAAGAATTTGTATGAAGCGCCGTAATGATTGTTAGAAACGCCTGAATACGTCAGAGTTCGGCCTCGCCTCTTTATCGACACGTGATAGGGAAAGCCCCCGGACACCACACAAGAACTCACGATGACTCATTTTGAATACCCTAAACCCCATTGATGCGAAGGAGTATAAAGATGACCGTTAAACCGGTTCCCGATGGCTTTCACACCGTGACGCCTTTTCTGGTCGTGGAAGGCGTCCCCCGTCTGATCGAGTTCCTCACAGCCGGATTTGGCGCCATCGAGTGCATTAGAATTCACGACGCCGAAGGGAGCGTCATGCATGCCGAGGTCATGATCGGGGATTCGATCGTGATGATGGGCGAGGCGATGGAGCGACGTCCGTGTGTGCCGGCCCTGCTTCACCTCTATGTACCCGATGCGGACTCGACCTATCGCGCGGCATTGGATGCCGGTGCGACATCGTTCATGGAACCGGGAGATCAGTTCTGGGGCGACCGTATGGCCGGCGTCAGGGACCCGGCCGGCAACCACTGGCTGATCGCAACCCATGTGGAGGATGTCGAGCCTGCCGAGATCGCCCGGCGGGCGCTGGCTTTCAAGCGATGATCCATTTCGCTTGCTCGATCACCATTCCATCGTCAGCCGACACGACTCTACCGAAAGGCCCTATTCATGAAGTCCATCGCCTACTGCCTCTTCGACACCCCGCTCGGCCCATGCGGAATCGCCTGGCGCGATGATGGAGCCGAAAACGTCTCGCCGGCCGTGACCTCGTTTCAGCTTCCCGAAGCCACTGCGCAAGCGATGGAAGCGAAAATCGCGCGGGAATCCGGCGGGTACCCGTCGAGCGCACCGCCACCCGCGATCGCCGCGCTCATCGAGAGAATCCGAAAGCACTTCGAGGGCAATGCCGACGACTTTCGGGATATCGCGGTCGATCTCGACGGCATGGGACCGTTTGCGCGCCGAGTGTACGCCGCCGCTCGCGCCATCCCGCCGGGACAGACCATGACTTACGGCGAGATCGCGGAAGTCCTGGCGCGGCCCGGCGCGGCCAGAGCCGTCGGCCAAGCCCTCGGAAAAAACCCGATTCCTCTCATCATCCCCTGCCACCGGGTTCTGGCGGCCGGCGGCAAGCCCGGCGGATTTTCGGCGGCAGGCGGCTTGACCACTAAAGCCCGGATGCTGGACGTTGAAGGAGTGAGAATCCTGAACAGGCTATTCGCCGATCCGGTCTGACGGTCCTGGAACATTCGAATCCCGAGTACACGGGATTCAGCCCTTCCGAGTAGAGCCCGCCATCGTTCGGCCACGGTCGGAGGGTGCCAGGAATTTTTTTTGCCCGAGTTCAGGACCAGGTGTCGAATCGGGGCTCTCTCGTACGACTATCCGGTGCCTACAGCCTTTTCATCACAATCCGGAGAAAGCCATGAAATACCTATGCCTGGTCTACAGCGAGGAGGACAAGCTGCACAGCTTGCCCGAGAGTCCCAAGGATGCCGAATGCCTGGACTACGCCGATTCGCTCCGCAAGCGCGGGCATCTCGTTGGCGGGGAAGCCCTGGAATCGGTTCAGATCGCCGCCAAGATTCCCCCGGCGCGCGTGGGCAGCATCGAGGTGCGGCCAGTCCGACAGCTGAGCCCGTAAGAAGCAGGTAATGAGGCTTCGTGCAAGAAATAAATGGAGCGGAAAAAATTCTCAACAGTCGAATTGGCGTGTCGATTTCCCGATTCCGCGCTCGACTACTCAGCGGCAGCCGGGCGTTTTCCATCTGTTCCCTCAAAACCAATCAATAAGGATCTATCATCATGACCACCGAGACCACCCAAGCGCACGACGAAGCTGAGATTCGGCAACTCATCGCCGATCAGATCAGTGCCATCTGCGCCAAAAACGTGGACCGAATCATGGCCCGCTACGCCGAGGACGTCGTTTACTTCGATTGCAAACCGCCGTTCCAAACCAAAGGCGCAGAGGCCTTCCGCCGCATTTGGGAAGAGTGCCTGCCCTGCTTTCCCGCCTCCTTCGGCATAGAAACGCGGGACCTCAACATCTTCGTGAGCGGCGACCTGGCGCTCGCCCATTGGCTGTTCCGGTTCACCGGAGAGGACAAGGATCATCCGGCGCTGCAGACCTGGATGCGGCTCACCACGGGCTGCCAGAGGAAAGAAGGCAAGTGGCGGATCGTGCATGAGCATTGCTCTCTTCCCTTCGATCCGCATACGTCTCAAGCCGTCTTCACGCTCGAACTCTAGCCCGGAAGAACCAGGCGCGAATGGCGAATGCTCTTCGAAACTGCCTTGAGGCGAAGCTAGCCCCATAGGCGTTTAAATACCCCAACCCAGACAAGGAGACACCATGCAAATCCAACCCTATTTGTTCTTCGACGGCCGCTGCGAGGAAGCGCTCGAGTTCTACCGCAGCGCCCTCGGCGCCGAGGTGACGATGCTGATGCGCTTCAAGGAAAGCCCCGAGCCTCCTCAGTGCCCGCTCCCGCCCGGAGCCGAGGACAAGATCATGCATTCGAGCTTTCGCATCGGCGAGACCACGGCGATGGCGTCCGACGGTCTCTGCCAAGGACAGCCGAGCTTCCAGGGCTTTTCGCTATCGCTCACGGTGCCGAACGAGACCGAGGCCGATCGCCTGTTCGCCGCGCTGGCCGAAGGCGGACAGGTGCAGATGCCGTTGGCGAAAACCTTCTTTTCGCCGCGCTTCGGCATGGTCGCCGACCGCTTCGGCGTGTCGTGGATGATCGTCGTCGAGCCGAGAGCGGTTTCATCATGATGGTACGAACACCGCGACGGGCGGGATAAAAGCAATCCCCCCTGGCCCCCCTTTTTGCAAAAGGGGGAATGACTCGTTCGTCCCCCTTTGTAAAAGGGGGATTGAGGGGGATTTAAAACGCCCGCCGAGACTCTGAAACCCGTCGGCTCTCTCACCGTACCGTCGAACTCAGAGTACTCTAGCGCCCAACTTGAAGCTGGAGATTTCCATGCGACTCATGATCATCGTCAAAGCCACCAAGGACTCCGAAGCGGGGGTCATGCCGACCGAAGAGCTCATTGCCGGGATGGCGAGCTATCACAAGGAGCTGGCGAAAGCCGGCGTGCTGCTCGACGCCTCCGGGCTCCAGCCGAGTGCAAAAGGCTGGTGCATCCGGTACTCCGGCGAGAAGCGCTCGAATGGACCAAGCGCTTCCCCAATCCCGCCGTCGACGGCGGGGAAGCCAAGATCGAAGTTCGGCAGCTGTTCGAACTGGACGACTTCGAACAAGCCGCGGCGGTCAAACGCTTTCGCAAGTTGGCGAGCGGAACAGTAGATCTCGGTCCGATATTTCAGTCTTCAACATGATCATCGGCATGGATTTCAAGGCTGGACTTGCGAGCTCAAAGGCCGTCTGAAGTAAGCGGCGGATACCACTGACGAGCGAGGGCGCGGCCGAAGCGGTGCGCGAGGCGGTCGAAGCCATCGTCCGTGGTGGAACTGAACCGCGCCGTGGCGGTGGCGATGCGTGATGGCCCTCTGGCGGGCTTGCCCCTCGTCGACGCCATTTTGGCCCGAGGCGATTTGGAGTATTACCATCTGGCGCATGCGGCTCGCGCCGACTTGTGCCGCCGCCTCGGAAGAACGGCGGACGCCCGAGTCGCATATGAACGTGCGCTCAGCCTAACCCGGCAGGAGCCGGAGTGCCGGTTTCTCGAGCGACGCTTGAATGCGCTGCTGAATTGAAACGGAAAAACCAACTTCAGTTTCAAGAGAGAACTCCGGAGTGATCACTTCAATGCGGTTTTGCTTCGGGGCCACGCCGGATCGCTAGCTGCGCGATGACTGCCAGATCGCCGCACTGATATCATGCCCCGTCGGATCGTTTACACGCGCATCTTAGGTCGATTGCGACGATCCGCAAAATCGGCATCCTTTTTCATGAGACGGAAAACCATGATCTATCGCGGTAGTTGTCATTGCGAAGCGGTCCAATTCGAGGTCGAAGCCCCGGAACGAGTCGTCTGCCAGGACTGCAATTGCTCGATTTGCTCCAAGTCCGGCTTCCTGCACCTCATCGTGCCCAAATCGCAATTCAAGCTGCTGAAGGGCGAGGATCACCTCACCGTTTACACATTCAATACGGGCGTTGCCAAGCATCTGTTCTGCAAAACCTGCGGCATAAAGCCTTTTTACATCCCGAGGTCCAACCCGGATGGCTACGACGTGAACGTCCGCTGCCTGACGCCTCAACCGAAAGAGTTGGTCATCGAGCCGTTCGACGGCCGAAACTGGGAATCCCATGCGCACGCGCTGGCGCATCTCAGCCGGGAGGCTTGATCGTCCGCTCCGATGATGTCGAACGAAGCCAGAGCCGATTCTCTTTCGGGAGGCTGCCCATGAAGGTGCGCCCCGCCGCATTCTCCGACTGCGACCGGCTGATCCGGCTTTTCCGCCAGCTGGGCTATGCCATCGATGCACCCGGCCTCCGGGCCGGACTCCTCGCCTATGATGGATCGGATTCTGATCTGGCGCTGGTGGGTGAGATGAGCGCGCAAGTGGTTGGGGCGATCGTGTTGCATGTCCTTAGCCCGCTCCACGAACCCGGAAAATGGGGACGCATATCCGCGCTGGTGGTCGACGAAAACATGCGAAGAAGAGGCATCGGCACCGAGTTGCTCCACGCGGCGGACGATTTCTTCATCAGCCGGGAATGCACCCGGGTCGAGTTGACCAGCAGCGAGCGACGCCTAGACGCTCACCGCTTTTATCTGGCCAACGGCTATGAAATCCGCTCGAAGCACTTCGTAAAGCATTATCCGAACGCCCGCAAAACGCGGGACTGACGCGCCGGCATTCAAGCCGTGGCCGCTGTCAGCGGAAAAACTCCTCCAGCCTGACGAATACCTCATGGCCAGCACCATGCCGGCGCACGCTCAAGACATCTTCCAGCTTTTCCAGTTGCTTGACCATTTGCGCGAGGCGCGCGTCTTCGTTGACCAGCAGCCAGATTCGGCTGGTGGCGCCCATCGTACCCACCGGCATGCAGAGAATGCCCTCTACATTGTAGGCGCGGCGCGAGAACAGGCCAACCACATGGGACATGACGCCGGGATGGTTGACGACATCGAGTTCCAGCACCGTGCGGGGCGATGTCTTTTCGTTGGTGAGCGATAGCCCGTTCATGATTCAGCCTCCGATCATCTCTTTGTTGGCGGCGCCGGGCGGCACCATGGGCAATACCTGGTCCTCGACGTCGATGCTGGCGTGGATCAGGCACGGGCCGCGCGTGGTCAACGCATCGCGCAGGGCTTCCTTCGGATTTTCCGCCGTATCGAGATCGACGGCACACAATCCGAAGCCTTCGGCGATCCGGACGAAATCCGGCGCCGCGCGAAACCGCGACGCATAAATGCGTTTGCCGTAAAACAGCGTCTGCTGCTGATGCACCAGGCCGAGTGCGTTGTTGTTCATCAGCACCACCTTGACGTTGATGTCCTCCTCGGCGGCGGTCGCCAATTCCTGTACGTTCATCAGAATACTGCCGTCACCGGAAAAACAGACCACGGTGCCTTGCGGCTCGGCCAGCGCCGCGCCGATCGCGGCCGGCAAGCCGAAGCCCATGGTGCCGAGTCCCCCCGAAGTCAGCCAGCGGCGCGGGCGGCGCAAGGGATAGCTTTGCGCCACCCACATTTGGTGCTGGCCGACGTCGGTCGCGACGATCGCTTCGTCGTCGAGGCATTCGGCCACAGCGCGTATCAAACCGTAATGGGTGCGCGGATCATCGACGCCAGGTGTGGCCAAGGGGAACAGCCGCTTCAATTCGGCGGTGCGGGCCCGCCATGACTCCCGGTTTTGCGCCGGCACCCTGGACAGCAGTTCTCGCAACACGCTGGCCGCGTCGCCCCTGATGCCGACATGCGCGGTCTTGATCTTGTCCAGTTCGGCCGAATCGATGTCGATGTGGATGATCTTCGCGTTTGGACAGAACGCCGCGACCTTGCCCGTCGCCCGGTCGTCGAAGCGGGCGCCGGCGACGATCAGCAAGTCGCATTCGTCCAGCGCCAGGTTGGTACAGCGTGCCCCGTGCATGCCGAGCATGCCCAGCGACAGCGGATGGTCCGCCGGCAACGCACCGAGCGCCATCAGGGTCATCACGGTCGGCAGCGATGACTTTTCGGCCAAAGCCAGTGCCAGTTCCGACGCCCCCGCGTGCATGATGCCGCCGCCGAGGTACAGAATCGGCCGTTCCGCTGCTTCGATCAGAGCCGCCGCCCGCTCGATGAGCGCTCCATCAACCGCCGGAACCGGGTCCGGGGCGCCGGGTGCGGGCCATGCGCTCACCTCGATCGATTCCAACTGCACATCCTTCGGGATATCGATCAATACCGGCCCCGGACGTCCGGACGCCGCGATGCGGAAGGCGCACGGTATGACCTCGAGCAGTTCCTCGGCCGAGTCCACCAGAAAATTGTGCTTGGTGATGGGAATGGTCAGGCCGTAGGTATCGACCTCCTGAAAGGCATCGGTGCCGATCATCCCGCGCGGCACCTGGCCGGTGATCGCCACCAGCGGAATCGAATCGAGCTTGGCGTCGGCGATCGCGGTCAGCAGATTGGTCGCTCCGGGACCGGACGAGGCCATGCACACGGCCGGAACGCCGCTGACCCTTGCCATCCCTTGGGCGATAAAGCCCGCGCCCTGCTCGTGGCGGGCGAGAATGTGACGGATTTGCGAGGACTGCGACAGAGCGTCGTAGATCGGCAGGTTGGCGCCGCCCGGAATGCCGGCGACGACACGCACGCCCTGTCGCTCGAGGAGGCGAACGGTGAGTTGGGCGCCGGTCAGAATCGTCATGGGGTTCTCCTTCGGTAGTGCCGGAGTCCGGCGGAGGCCCCAAAAAGAAACCCCCGTCGGCTTGCGCCGGCGGGGGTTGTTGAATCTGTCGCTTACCTACTCATCTCCAACCCACGACGGCGCGCGTCACCACCACCGGCACGACGACGACCACCACGAAGGCAGCGATGTGGCGAATGGCGAAATGACAGAGGTTCATGGATCGAGTTTGAGTAAATCGGTTCGAAAAAATATCGAGCCGCTATTTTGGCGCAGCACAACCGTTCAATGCAAGCCGGCTCAGCCCGACGCTTTGCTCTCTTCTCTTATCATTTCGAAGCTTTGAGTTCCGGATGCAGCAAATCGATGAAAGGAGCCGGGTAAACGCCCAGTCCGACGATCAAGAGCAGCAATACGGCCAATACCAGATGCGCCACGACCGGCCGGGCTTCCGGTCCGGCAGGCAGTACAGCGGGCGCTTGAGCCATTTGAAAGACGATACGGACGTAATAGTAGAGCCCCAGGCCGCTGCCGACGATGAGTGCGCCCAGAAGCATCCAGAGCGATGCCTGGCCTCCGGTCGTGAACAGGTAGAACTTGCCGATGAAGCCGGCCGTCAGCGGGATGCCGGCCAGGGACAGAAGAGCTACGCTGAATACAGTTGCGAGCCAGGGATGGGTCCAGAAGAGACCGGTGTAATCGCCCAGTTCCTCCGCTTCGCGATCGGCCGGGCTCATGACCGCTACCACGCCAAACGCCGCCAGCGTCATGACGAAGTAAGCGGCGAGATAAACCAATAGCGCTTCGGCCGCCAAGTCTCCGCCGATGACGTCCGCTGCGATCAACGCCACCAAGAGATAACCCATATGACCGATGGACGAATAGGCCAGGATGCGCTTGACGTTGTTCTGTCGCAACGCAAGAAAATTACCCACCAGCATGGAAACGACAGCGATCAGGACCAAAAGGACATGCACTGCCGGAGCACGAAGAACGCCGCTTTCCAGTCCGTAGCGCAACAGCAGGACGAAAACCGAGCCCTTGGACACCGTCGCGAGCAGAGCGGTGATCGGCACGGGCGCTCCTTGATAGACGTCAGGGGTCCAGAGATGAAACGGCACCAGCGATAATTTGAAACCCAGGGCCACTATGATCAGGATCGTTCCGATGACGGACTGAAAGGTTCCCGGCATAGTTCCCAAGACCGCGAACTCCATGGTGCCTGTTTCGGCGTAGACCAAGGCCATGCCGAACAGCAGGAAAGCCGAGGCGACGCCCGACAGCACGAGGTATTTGATGCCCGCTTCCAGCGCTTGGGCTTGGCGCAAGGGATAGGCGATGAGAGCGAATAGGGACACGCTGAGCGTTTCGAGCCCCAGGAAGAACGACGCGAAATGATGCGCGGCGGCCAATACGCCCGCGCCGAGCAGCGCCGTCAGTATCAGCAGATAAAGCTCTTCCGCCTGGCCACCGCGAACATGGAAGTATTCCCAGCACAGCACCACCGTGGCTAAACCCGAGGCATATGCCAAGATGATGAAAACCAAGGCATATCGGTCCATCAGCAGGAGCGGCGTGACCAGTCTCGGAGCGACATCCGAAGCCAGCGGGACGGTCATCAGCGAGATCAGGATACCGGCGACGGTCAGGACGAAGGTCAGGCGATGATTGCGCCGGAAGCCGATGGCGAGCATTACGATCACCGCCGCAGCCGACAGCGCAATCAAGGGCAAGAGTGCGAGAAGGTCATTTGCGGTGATCGCCGTGATCATGGCTCGCCCTCTCTTGTTGAAATTTGGCTCGGAGCCAGCGCGACAGTCTCTTCCCATCCCCTCAGACTGCCCTTCAACCACGCTTCGGACACATCGAGCATGGACTGCGGGTACAACCCGATCCAGACCATCGCCACGATCAACAAGCCCATCAAGCTCAGTTCGCGGGCGCCGAAATCATGAATCCGATGCCGTTCCCGCGGTCCGCCGTGGAAAGCTCGCTGAATCAGGATCAGCGAATAAACCGGGGCGATGACCAAACCCAAGGCGGCGGCGGCCGTCATGGCGGCATCCACCCGGTAAGCGCCCAGCAACACCAGAAATTCGCCGATGAAATTGCCGAGCCCCGGCATGCCGAGTGCGGCTATGGAAAAGAATAAGCCGATGGCCGCCATGCGCGGCACGTCCGCCCATAATCCGCCCATGCGGTTCATGTCGCGGGTGTGGATGCGCTCCTGCACCGCGCCGGCCAGAACGAACAGGGCGGCGGACGAAATGCCGTGGGCCAGCAAGGTAATTACCACCCCTTGAAGCGCCGGCGCATTCCAGGCGAACAGCCCGACCAGCACGAATCCCATATGGCTGACGCTGCTGTAGGCGACCAGACGTTTCATGTCCGGCTGCGCGAACGCCAGCATGCCGCCGTAAAGAATGCCGGCCACGCCCAGCCCCATCGCGATCGGGGAAAAATCCGCAATGACTTCGGGAAAGAACGGGATCACGAAGCGCAATAGTCCGTAAGCGCCGGTCTTCAGCATCACTCCCGCCAGAATGACGCTGCCGCCGGTCGGCGCCTGGGTGTGAGCGTCCGGCAGCCAGGTATGGAACGGTATGCCCGGCAGCTTTACGGTAAAGGCGATAAAGAAACCCAGCATCAGCCACAGTGCGGTATTGACCTCGAGATTCGTCTGCAAGAGGTCGAAATAATCGAAGGTATAAACGCCGGTGTTGCGTTGATGGATGATCACCAGCACCACTATGGCCAGCAGCATCAAAAGCCCCGACACCTGGGTGAACAAAAAGAACTTGATGGCGGCGTAAGCCCGGTTCTCGTGTCCCCATAGCGCGATTAGGAAATACATGGGCACGATCATGATTTCCCAGAATACGAAGAACAGGAACAGATCCAGGGCGAGGAACACGCCCAGCACGCCGGCCAGCGTCCACAACAGATTGAAATGGAAGAGTCCCACCCGATCCTTGATCTCGGTCCAGGACGCCATCACAGCCATGATGCCGAGAAAGACGGTCAAGGCGATCAGCAACAGGCTGACGCCATCCAACCCGAGGTGAAAACCGATGCCGAAACGCGGTATCCAGCGCCAGCGGACATCGTCCAGCCAAACCCCGGCGTCCGGCAGCCCGCCGGCGAAAAAGGGGACGAGCAACGCGCCATCCAACAACAGTGTGATGACTGCGATCCAACGCGGCGCATTGCCGCCATAGCGGTCCGCATGCCAGGCGATCAGACCGCCGACCACCAGCACCAGAATCAGCGCCGCGAGCATCACGACAGTATCCCCAAGGCGATGGCCAACACGGTTCCTCCGGTCAGACCCGCAACATACCAGCGCAGATGCCCGGTTTGGGTGGCGGCAAATGCGCGGTGCGCGTAGCGGCTGGCCGCCGCGACTCCCCGGTAGATGTCGTCCGCGATATCGTCCCGATTGACCGCGGCCAGCCAGCGGAACGGGTTGACCAATAGCTTGCCGTACAGCCAATCGAAGCCCCAGCCGCTGAACCAGAAGCGGTGCAAGGTGCTCCCGAAGCCGGCTTCCGTCAGGGCTTCGGCGGAGTAGGTCCGGGTCAGATAAAAAAGCACCGCGATGGCGGTGCCGACGAAGGGCGCGAGATCGGTGGCAATGCCCGCTATCAACCCCAGTTCGCCCGATTCGGATCTTGGAAACACCGAGCCCAGCGGCATCGAAACCAAGCCGCCGAACAGGGCCAATACGCCGAGCAGAATGAGCGGGATACTCATGGCGAACCCGAGATGCTCCGAAGCGCGCTCGTTTTCCGGGCCGAAGAAAGCGACGAACACCAGGCGGAAGCTGTAGATGCCGGTCAACAGCGCCCCGAGCGTTCCGGCGGCCCACAGCCACACACCGTTTTCCGCCCGGAAGGCGGAGGCCAGGATCTCGTGCTTGCTGAAATAGCCCGACGTGAACGGCAAGGCGGTCAGGGCGGCGCTGCCGATGATGAAACTCCAAAACGCGATCGGCAGCCGTTTTCTGAGCCCGCCCATGTGGAAGATATCGTGTTCGTGGTGATACGAGTGGATGACCGCCCCGGCGGCGAGGAACAGGAGCGCCTTGAAATAGGCGTGCGTGGTCAGATGAAAAATCGCCGATGAGAACGCGGTCACTCCCAGCGCCAGGAACATGTAGCCGATCTGGCTGATGGTGGAATACGCCAGAATCCGCTTGATGTCGCGCTGGGTGAGCGCAGTGAAACCCGCGATCAGCAGGGTGACGGCGCCGATGACGGCGACCAGCTGCAGCACCGCGGGCGCCAATTCGAACAGCGTGTGGGTACGGGCGATCAGATAAACGCCGGCGGTCACCATGGTCGCGGCATGGATCAAGGCGCTGATCGGCGTGGGACCGGCCATGGCATCGGGCAACCAGGTTTGCAGCGGCAACTGAGCCGACTTGCCGACCGCACCGCCCAAGAGCAGCACGGCGGCGAGCGCGGCCAGACCGGAGCCGACCGGCCAAGCCGCGGCGGCTCTCTGCATGAGGGTTTGAATATCGAGCGTGCCGAGCCGCGTGAACAGGAGAAACAGGCCCACCGCCATCGCCGTATCGCCCACCCGCGTCATCACGAAGGCCTTGCGGGCAGCCGTGCCGTTGTCCGGATTGTCGTACCAAAAGCCGATCAGGAGATAGCTGCACAGACCCACGCCCTCCCACCCCAGGTACAGCAGCACCAGGTTGTCCGCCAAGACGAGGATCAGCATGGCGAAGACGAAGAGATTCATGTAAGCGAAAAAGCGGGCGTAGCCGGCATCGTCCGCCATGAAGCCGACCGAGTAAACATGGATGAGAAATCCGACGCCGGTCACCACGAACATCATGTTCAACGATAAGGCGTCGAGATAAAGGGAGAAGGCGGATGCAAAATCGCCCACCCGCATCCAGGTCCACAGCGTTTGGCGGTAGGGTGCGAGCGAGCCGTTCAAGAACTCGATGCCGATCATCGCCGCGAGTACCGCGGACAACCCGACGGACCCGGCGCCGATCCAGGGCACCCAGCGCTTCGGCATATTCCCCTGACTCGCCACCAGAATCAGAAAACCGATCAATGGAAAAAGCGGAATAAGACCCAAGTAGTTCAGCACCCGTATTTCTCCTTATTAGTTAAAGGGTTGTCCTAACTTCAATCGGGGGTATCGCCAGCTTCGTCCCTCGGTCTCCCAATCTGACGGCCTTGATGTTTTTTATCGAGCCCGCCGCTCGGTCACACGGCAGCTGCGCTCAACCTCTCATCCGATTTAGAACGTCCACATCCAAAGTCTGAAACCGACGGTGAATCTGCATCACCAAGCCCAGAGCCACCCCCACTTCCGCCGCCGCCAGGGTAAGCACCAACAGAAACATGATCTGCCCGTCAGTCTGGTTCCAGCGCGAACCGGCCACGATGAACGCCAGTCCCGCCGCGTTCAGCATGATCTCCAGAGACATCAGGACGGAGATCAGGTTACGCCGCACCAAAACGCCGACCAGCCCGAGCACGAACAGGACAGCCGCCAGAATCAATCCATGTTCCGAAGGAATCGTTCCGGTCATGGCTTCACCTCGCGCCGGGCCAGATGGTAAGCGCCCACCAGTCCGGCCAAAAGCAGCATGGACGCCAGCTCCACGGCCAGAACGTAAGGTCCGAGCAGCTGTATTCCGACTTCCTTCGGCGTGACGATATGACCGGTTGCAAAGCTTTCTCCTTTGGTCAGCATGAACAGAAACTCGATGAAGAGCACCGTCGCCATGGCCGTGGGCCAACGCCAAACCGAGGGCTGCAGCCAGCGCCGTTCCTGGTCCAGGGTTTGCTGCCCCAAATTGAGCATCATCACGGCGAAGAGGAACAGCACCATGATGGCCCCGGCATAGATGATCACTTCGAGAAGCGCCGCGAAGTACGCCCCCATCAGATAGAACACGGCGCCGGACGCCACCAGCGACAGAATCAGATAAAGCAGCGCATGCACGGCGTTGATGCTGGTGATCACCCGCACCGTGGAGAACACCGCGACAAGAGCGGCGGAGTAGAACAGGATGTACAGCAGCATGAGGCGCTCCTATGGCAATAAACTCCTGACATCCACCGGCGGCGCCTCGTTCTCGGCCTCGCCCTTGTCCTTTCCGGCCACGCTTTTTCCGGCGACCCGGTAGAAGTTGTAATCGTGATATTTGCCGGTTCCGTTGATCAAAAGATGCTCCTTTTCGTAAACCATGTTGCGTCGGTCGTACTCGCTCATTTCCATGTCCGGGGTCAACTGGATGGCATAGGTCGGACAGGCCTCCTCGCAGAAGCCGCAGAAAATGCAGCGGGAAAAATTGATGCGGAAAAACTCCGGGTACCAGCGGCCATACTCGTCCTGGGTCTTCTGCAGGGCAATGCAGTCCACAGGGCATGCCACGGCGCAGAGATTACAAGCCACGCAGCGCTCCTCCCCGTCGGGGTCGCGGGTCAGCACGATGCGCCCCCGGTAGCGCGGAGCCAAAGGCAGCTTCTGCTCCGGATACTGAACGGTATCGGCTTTGGTGAACGTGTGCTGGAACACGGTCCACAGGGTTTGCAGCTGGCTTAGGAAGGCTTTCAGCATGGCTGTGCTTCCCCAAACGCATGGCTCAAGATGGGCGATGTCCACCCGATATTTCTTTGCTTTATCGCCATAGGACAATGCCTCCCGTGACCAGGAGATTCAGCAACGACAACGGCAGCATCACCTTCCAGCCGAAGGTCATGAGCTGATCGTAGCGAGGCCGCGGCAAGGCGCCGCGCAGCAGAATAAAGAACAGAATGAAAATCAGGGTCTTGAGGATGAACCAGAGCACCGGCGGCAGCCAGGGCCCCAGCCATCCGCCGAAAAACAAGGTGACGATGACGGCGGAGCTGAGCGTAATGGCGACGTATTCGCCGACGAAGAACATGCCGAACTTCATGCCCGAATATTCGAGGTGAAACCCGGCGACCAGTTCGTGCTCGGCTTCCGGCAAATCGTAGGGACCGCGATGGGTTTCAGCGACCGACGCAATGAGAAACAGGACGAATCCCAGAAACTGCGGAACCACGTACCAGGCCTCTCGCTGCGCCTCCACGATGGCTCGAAGATCGAACGTCCCAGCCAGCATCACCACGCCCATGATCGAGAGCCCCATGAAGACTTCATAACTCAAGGTCTGGGCCGTCGCGCGCAATGCGCCGAATAGCGCGTACTTGCTGTTGGACGCGTAGCCGGCCAGCACCAGGCTGTATACGGACAAGGACGACAGGGCCAGGAAGTACAGCAATCCGAAGCTGAAATCGATGATCCCGATGCCGGGTGCGACGGGAACTACGGCGAAGGCGGCAAGCGCGGTCACCATGATCACCATCGGAGCGATCACGAACACCGGCTTATCCGCGAACGGCGGAATCCAGTCCTCCTTGCTCAGAATCTTGAGCATGTCGGCGACCACCTGGAACAAACCCAACGGTCCCACGCGATTGGGACCCAAACGGTCCTGCCAGATGGCGAGCAGCCGCCGTTCGACCCAGATCAAGAGCGCCGCCACGGTAATCAACACTGCCAGAATGCCGGCAATATCGAGCGGCGATCCGACGGTCATGGCCTCCCTCCCTCTTTTTCGATGGCGATCCATGCCGGAAGATCGCTGCGGAACAGGCCGGCAAGGCCGACGGAGATCCCGACGGCGCCTCTCGGCAAGGACGATTCCAGCCTTAGCGGCAAGCGCACGAGCCGCTCGTTCAGCCGCACCGCCAGCGTCTCGCCGACGCCCAATGTTTCTGCATCCTTCGGGTGCAGCGCGGCATAAGCCGCTGGCACCCGCTCCGCCAATGGCGGTGACAGCACGCTCAGCTCTTCGCTGCCGAAAATGTGGTAAAGCGGGATCGCCCGCCAGCGGGTTTCGTCGCGCAAATGGCAGGGGATCTCATCGAACCAGCGGGGCTCCGGCGTCTCCGGCGATTCGAAAAGCCTCACTCCCGGATCGCCGTTCCGCAAAGGCCCGCCCACCTCGTCTTGAAATTTGCTGATAGCCTGCTGATGCGAATTCCAGCCGGGCGCCCAGGCGAACGGCAACAGCGCCGGCGGCACGTCGACGCTCGCCCCTTCCATGGAAAACGCCAAGGCCGAATCAGGGTCATCGGGCGGCTTGGGCTCATGAATGTCACGGTTTGCATGCATCGCGGTCCGTCCGCTATAGCGATGCGGCTCGCGCGGGATTTTTTCGCCCTCGATCCTGAAACCCGCCGGCGGCGCGGCATCCCGGATCGGGCCGAAGCCCGGCAGAGCCGCGGCACAGGCCGCTGTAAGTGCATCCATGTTCGCCCAGCGCGCGCCTGCGGCGTCGGCCAGCCAGCGCCAACTGTCCCGAATTTCGCCAGCGGTCGCCATGACCGAATAAAACCGTTGCGCTCGTCCCTCGAGGCTGACCAGAGTGCCCTCGGTTTCCGCAAACGTGCTGCCCGGGAGGAGCAGTTGCGCTTTGGCCGCGGTGCCGTGGCGGATATGGTCGATCACCACCACATGCCTCGTGCCGTTGAAAAAGCTGTCCACGGCCCCGCCATCCGCCCGTCGGTAAAGATCGTTCTCCAGCACGATGACGGCATTCAAGTCTCGGGTCTTCGCTGCGGCGAACGCATCCTTGACGCTGCGCCCGTCCATCATCGCCAGTCCGAGCGTATTGCATTCCGGCACGATGTAGCTCAGATCGGTCGCTCGCCCTTTCCGCCGGTTCGCCAGGGCGAGAGCGATATTGGCCGCCGCCCGGATCACGGCGAGACTCCCGCAACCGGTGCCCGAGACGACGAGCGGGCGCGCTGCGGATTTAAGGGTGTCGCCGATGCGTTCCGCCAGACGCGACTCCTCTTCCGTGAGATCGGCCACAGCCGGCGCGCCCGGATCGATCCGATGAGCCACAGCCAGCCCGAGTCGCGCGATGTCTTCCGGTGCCCCCCGGTATACCGACGCGGCGATGTCGTCCAGCTGGGTCGCGCTAGGCGCTATGATGAACAGCGGGCTTTTCTCGCCTTGAGCCGCCTCTCTTACGGCAGCATCTTGCCAGCGCGCAATTTTGAGCCGGTCGGCGTGTTCGAATGCGCGGTTCCGTACCGCCTGGCGCAGTGCGAGCGCCAAACGCGGCGCGGTATTCGCCACGTCTTCGCCGAGAACCAGAACGGCGTCTGCCTGCTCGACCTCCCGCAGCGACGGAACGTGAACCGGCCAATGCCTCAGCACGTCGACTATGACCGCCGTCAGTGACGCTTCGGCTTGAGAGAACCCGGCGTAGAAATTGGCCGCGCCGACCAGTTCCCGCAAAGCGAAATTGGCCTCCAACGAGGCGCGGGGAGAGCCGATTCCGATCATATAGCCGCCGAGCAAGCCTTTGAGATGGGCCAAAGCGGTCTCCCCGGAGACCGGCTCTCCTCTTAGCATCGGCTAGCGGATGCGCCGCTCGCTGTTGACGAATCCATAGCCGAATCGGCCCCGGTCGCAGAGAAAATAGCCGTTCACTTCGCCGTTATAGCGATTGACGATACGCCGAAGCGTTCCGTAGCGTTCACCGGGGCTAGTGTTGCACCCTACCGCGCAATGCGCGCAAATCGAAGGCGCATGCTGCAGATCCCATTTCCGGACGTAATGCTTGCTGAACGTCCGGTCGGTGAAAACCCCGGTGGGACAGACTTCTACCAGATTGCCGCTGAATTCGTTTTCCAGCACGCCGTCGTCGAAGCGTCCGAAATAGACGTTATTGCGGGAGGCGAATACGTCCAAATCCTTGCCTCCGGCATAGTCCCGGTAAAAGCGAACGCAGCGGTAACAGGCGATACACCGGTTCATTTCATGATTGATGAATGGCCCCAGATATTGGTTTCGGTGGGTCCGCTTCAAACCCCGATAGCGGCGGAAGGTATGTCCGGTCATGACCGTCATGTCCTGGAGATGGCATTCGCCGCCCTCCTCGCATACCGGACAATCGTGAGGATGATTGGTCATCAGAAATTCGATGACGGCAGCGCGGAATTCCCGTGCCTGAGGGGCTTCGAGGGATACGCGCAAGCCTTCGGTTACCGGCGTCATGCAAGCCATGACCAGCCGGCCCTCGGTGTCGTTCTCATCCTTGTACTGCACGACTGCGCATTGCCGGCAGGCACCTACCGAACCCAGGGCCGGGTGCCAGCAGAAGTACGGCAGATCCATACCCAGCGACAAGCAGGTCTTGAGCAGATTGTCTCCTGCTTTTACGTCGTGGATTTGGCCGTCTACCGTGATGTTCGCCATGGATTGAACCCTATATTTACGTTCGAGCTTTATGGGGGCGGCAGCTGGTCCGAGCACATTGTTCCTTCCTGTGACAGCAAGAGGGAATCAGAGCCGCTTTCGTCAGGGAGTGCGATGCGGGGACGGGTATCGTCAATCGATACATCAGGCCACCCTCGCATTCGACGATTGCTTCAAATAACGTTCGAAATCGGCCCGGAAGTATTTCAAAGCGCTTTGCAGCGGCTCGGCGGCACCTGGCGCAAGTGCGCAAAAGGTATTGCCGGGTCCCATGAGTCGTGCGAGCTGTTCCAGTCGATCCAGATCCTCCGGGCGCCCTCTTCCTGCCAGCAGATCTTCGAGAATCTCGACCACCCAAGGCAATCCGTCTCGGCAAGGGGTACACCAACCGCAGGATTCCTGCGCGAAAAAACGCTGGAGATTGAGCACCATCCGCACCGGGCAGGTCCGATCGTCCAGCACGACCATCGTGCCGGTGCCGAGCCGACTGCCGGCTTTCATCATCGCGTCGAAATCCATGGGTAGATCCAGATGCTCGGGCAACAGAAAATCGGTGGATGCGCCGCCGGGTAAAAACCCTCGAAGCGAATACCCCTCCTTCATGCCGCCGGCATACTCCTCAATGAGCACCCGGGTCGGCGTGCCCATGGGCAGCTCCCACAATCCCGGCCGCTTGACCCGGCCGCTCACGCCGAACAACTTGGTGCCGGCATCCTGGCCACGGCTCAAGCCCCGGTACCAGTCGGCGCCGTTGCGGATGATATGGGGCACGTTGCACAGGGTCTCGACGTTGTTGACGACCGTCGGCCTGCCCCACAGTCCGCTGAGTTGCGGATACGGCGGCTTGGCCCGAGGAATGGCACGCTTCCCCTCCAACGAATTCAGAAGCGCCGTTTCTTCGCCGCAGATGTAGCGTCCCGCGCTGGTATGAAGATGAATGTCCAGATTGAAATTGGAACCCAGAACGTTTTTGCCGAGGTAGGCGGCGCCGTAAGCGTCCTTCAAAGCCTGTTCCAGCCGATGGGCGGCGCGATGGTATTCGCCCCGGAGAAAGATGTAGGCGACATTGGCCTGCACGGCATAGGCGGCAATGGCCACGCCTTCTATGAGCTGGTGCGGATCGGCTTCCATGAGCAGGCGATCCTTGAAGGTCCCCGGCTCCATTTCGTCGGCGTTCACCACCACATATTTCTGCCCCGCCGATTCGCCCTGCGGCACCAAGCTCCACTTGACGCCGGTGGGAAACCCGGCGCCGCCGCGCCCGCGCAACCCCGAATCCTTGACTGCCCCGATCACATCCGCGGGTGCCATTTCTTTCAAAGCCTTGGCCAATCCCTCGTACCCCTTGGCGCGGCGATAATCCTCCAGCGTCACCGGAGAGAGATTGGGCTTAATGTTTTGCGTCAGCGGTCTTTCCATATTTATTCATTTCGTTTTAATAGTTCTTCGATTTTCGTTTCGTCCATGTCTTCGTAAAGCTCTTCTCCGACCATCAGCACCGGCGCTCGATCACAAGCTCCGAGACAGACGATCGGCAGCAGCGTGTAGCGTCCGTCCGCCGTGGTTTCGCCCAGGCCTATGCCCAACCGGGCGGACAAGCGTTCGCGGAGTCTGTCGGCGCCCAGCATCCAGCAGCTCACGCTGTCGCAGCACAATATGACGTTCTCGCCGACGGGTTTCCGAAAAATCAGGTTGTAGAACGTCGCCACACCGTCCAGTTCGTCCGGCGACATCTCCAGAAGCGTTGCCACGGTTTTCAAAGCGTCGTCCGATACCCAGCCATGATGTTTCTGCACGATCTTGAGCGCCTCGACGGAGGCGGCGGATTTGTCCGGATAATGACCCGCGGCGGCGAGGATTTCGGCGGTTTCCTGGTCGCTCAAGATGCGGGTTTCGTTCACGACCTTCTCCCCAGGTGCCCCGCCGGGAACGGTTGCGCCCCTTCGACAGAGGTCACGACAGGCTTATCCCGGCCCACAATTCGCCTTTTCATATGCTCGCGAAAGCGAGTAAAAAGATTTCCTCCCGTGATGGGGCGCCCGAGCATCGCAGTCTTGGCGCGGAATAGCCCGCTAGGGGTGCGCGAAGGATCGCGCACGGCGACAGAGGCACAGGGACCGTGCCTTCTGTCGCCCCCACGCCAAGACGAGACAAATCGGCAGGACAGCCGATTTGCACAGCTTCGCTGCCGAAGGCGAGGTCCATGGATGGACCAAGTGACCCGCAGGAACAGCGCCCCACTCGGGTGCCCTTTTCTTTGGTTTCGCTGATTCGCACCCTCCCTGGTGCGAACCCTTCGGGCGCGCTTCGCGCGTCCAAGTTTGTTCCTGACAAACTTGTCTTTTGGGCAAGCAAAAGACCAATTCGCAGGGAGCGAATTGGGACAGCGGAACGCTGGCCCGAAGGGCAAACTCCAGGGACGGAGTTTGCAGCGTAACCCGCGTGCGGGGCGGCCCCCCGCTTCAAAATCACCGGCAGCGCCAGCTGCCACCACCTCAAACCACCTTGCCAAGCAACTTAGCTTGATCGCTGCAAGAAAACCCAAAAACAGCCACATATTCCCCCTCACCTATCCACATCCGACATCACGAAATCGATACTCCCCAGGATCGCGATAAGATCGGCAATCATGAGGCCGCGGGACATCATCGGAATCATCTGGAGATGCGGAAACGAAGCCGTACGGACGCGGGTACGGTAGGACATCGTGTTGCCGTCGCTGATCAGGTAATAGCGATAGAGTCCTTTGGTGCCTTCCACGCAGGCGGAGCCCTCGCCGGCCGGAATCACCGGCCCCCAGCTGACATTCAGAAAGTGCTGGATCAGCGTCTCGATGTCGTGCATCGTCCGCGCTTTGGGCGGGGGGGTGGTCAACGGGTGAAACGCCTTGTAAGGTCCCGACGGCATGTTGTTCAGGCATTGTTCGATGATCCGGACGCTCTGCCGCATCTCTTCGACCCTCACCAAGCACCGGTCGTAGCAGTCCCCGTTTTTTCCCGACGGAATCTCGAACTCGAAATTCTCGTAGCCGGAATACGGCCTCGCCTTGCGGTAGTCCCAGGCAAGGCCGGTGGCTCTAAGGCCGGGCCCGGTCGCGCCCCAGTCGATCGCATCGTTCGTGTTGTAAACGCCGATGCCTTGGGTGCGCCGCTTGAGGATGCCGTTCGCCAACACCATCTTGTCGTAATGGGCCAGCCGCTTCGGGAAATAATTAACGAATTCCCGCACCTTCTTGTCCCAGCCTTCGGGCAGATCCATCGCCGTGCCGCCGATGCGAAAAAAGCTGGAGTGCATGCGCGCGCCGGTGATCGCCTCGATGATTTCGAACACTTCCTCGCGATCGGTGAACATGTAGAAGATCGGCGACATCTGTCCGACGTCCTGGGCGAAGGTGCCGTAGAACAAAAGATGGTTGTTGATCCGGTAGAACTCCGAGATCATCACCCGAATCACTTGCGCCCTGGGCGGCACCTCGATGCCGGCCATCTGTTCCACCGCCATCACGTAAGGGAGGTTGTTCAGCGAGCCGCCGAGATAGTCCACCCGGTCGGTGTACGGGATATAGGTGTGCCAGGACTGACGTTCCCCCATCTTCTCCGCGGCGCGATGGTGGTAACCGATGTCCGGCACGGCATCGACGATCTCCTCGCCGTCGAGTTGCAGGGCGATGCGAAAGACGCCATGCACGCTGGGGTGATTAGGGCCGAGGTTGAGAAACAGGAAGTCGCTGCTTTCGCTGGATCGCCGCATTCCCCATTCCTCGGGCACGAAACGCAGGGCTTTCTGTTCGGCTTCCTGCCGTTCCTCGGGCAGCGTGAATCGGTCCATTTCGGTGGCACGGGCGGGATGATCCTTACGCAGCGGATACCCTTTCCAGGTAGGCGGCATCAGGATACGGCGAAGGTTCGGATGCCCTTCAAAGCGAATCCCGAACATGTCGAAGACTTCGCGCTCGTACCAGTTGGCATTGGGCCAGAGCAAGGCGATGCTGGGCACGGATAAACCGTCCTCGGCCAAAGCGACCTTGACGCGGATATCCTCGTTCCGCTCGAACGACAAGAGGTGATAGACCAGCGTGAAATCGCCGGGCGGAAACCCCGACCGGTGTTGGCGCAGGCGCTCGTCGATGGCGGTGAGATCGAACAGCATGGGGTAAGGCCGTTCGATCTCGCGCTTCAGATAAGTCAGGCAGCCGACCAAACGATCCTTGCCCACCCAAAGGGTCGGAATACCGTCATAGGTCGATTGAACGGTCAATGCGTCATCCCCGAAGCGGCGGCGGAGTTCGGCGACGATAGCGCCGCTAGCCGACCTCTCTGTCGTTGTCTCGCTGCGTACCGTCACGGTGGAAACCATCCTAAATACCTTAGATGTGATCCGGACTCTGCAACTCGGTAGCCATCTTGCGCTCCGGCGTCTTGAGATCGCGGAAGCTTTGGATCGGCGCTTTCTGAACACCGCCTTCGCCGACCACCCAGCCGAGCGGTCGTCGCTCTTTTCCGATCGATTCCTGAAGCAGGATCAGACCTTCCAGCAAGGCGTCGGGGCGCGGCGGACAGCCCGGTACATACACGTCGACCGGCAAAAATTTGTCCACACCCTGAACTACGCTGTAAACATCGTACATCCCGCCCGAATTGGCGCACGAGCCCATGGAAATGACCCAGCGCGGCTCGAGCAACTGCTCGTAAAGACGCTTGATGACCGGTGCCATTTTCATGAAAACCGTGCCCGAGATCACGATCAGATCGGCCTGTCGCGGGCTGGCCCGGATCACTTCGGAACCGAAGCGGGCGATGTCATAGCGGCTGGTAAAGGCCGTCGCCATTTCAACATAACAGCAAGAAAGCCCGAAATTGAACGGCCAGACGGAATTTGCGCGCCCCCAGGCGATCAAGTCCTCCAGCTTCGCCATCAGCAGGTTGCGCCGCATGGCTTCTTCGTTGACTCGCTCGCCCGGACGGGGTGCGGGATCGGCGTCGGCTTTGGTGAGAGTCCACTGCATCGGTACTTCCTTTAAGTCCGTAGTCGGGCATCTTGTAATTTTTGCCGCTCGGTACGCCAATCCAGCGCGCCGATCCGCCAGAGATAAACCAGAGCGGCCAACAAGATGCCGATGAATACCGACATTTCGATGTACCCGACCCACCCGGCTTCGCGAAATGCGACGGCCCAAGCGAAGATGAAGATAGTTTCCAGATCGAAGATGACGAAAAAGATCGCGACCGGGTAGTATTGGACAGAGAGGCGCACATGGATATCCCCGACGGGAACGACGCCGGATTCGAATGGCTCGCCGGTCGCGCGTTCACGGCGATGCTGGGCCAGAAAATAGGGGATCGCCAACATCGCGACCACCACGACGATTACCGCCACGATATAAGCGATGAACGGCCAAAGATTGGACACCTGCACCAGGTCGGCATTCATGCCACTTCTCCGGATAGGTTGCAGTGGACTACATGGACGATCAAATTGGCTGCAGATTAAATGGCGGGACTATGACTGGCATATAAGGAGAAATGCATAGTTCAAAAGAACCAGTCAGATGGAAGGCGACCGCGAAACATTCGGAGGCTGGGACCGGTACCTGCGTTGCAAGCACGTCCGCGATTTTAGGATAATAGCCGCTCATTTTTCCCGTCTAAACCGTTCCCCGCATGAAAAAACGTCTGGAGAATCTGCTGCATGGCGCCGTTTCCGCATTGAAAGCGAATAGCGAGCTACCGCCCGATATCGATCCGACCATTATGGTGGAGCGTGCGCGCGATGCGCAGCACGGCGATTTCGCCTCCAATCTGGCAATGACCCTGGCCAAAGCCGCGCGGTGCAATCCCCGGCAGTTGGCGGAAAAAATCGTGGCGGCCTTACCCCATGATGGTGTGATTGCCAAGCTAGAGATCGCAGGCCCCGGATTCATAAACTTCTTCCTCGATCCCACGGCGCAGCATCGCATCATCAGCGACATTCACGAAGCCGGGCACGAGTTCGGCAAAAGCGCTGTCGGAGCAGGCCGCAAAGTGCAGGTGGAATTCGTTTCGGCCAATCCGACCGGCCCCTTGCATGTGGGCCACGGCCGCGGCGCGGCCTACGGTGCGGTGGTGGCGAACCTGTTGGCCGCCGCCGGATTCAAGGTACATCGGGAATACTACGTCAATGACGCCGGCCGGCAGATGGATATTCTGGCCGCCAGCGTCTGGCTCCGCTACCTGGAAGAATGCGGCGAGGTGCTAACCTTCCCGAGCAATGGTTATCGCGGCGAGTACGTACGGACGATCGCTTGGGATCTGCACAAGCAGGCGGGCGAGAAATACCAGCGATCGGCCGCCGAGGTCATGGCGGACATCCCACCGGACGAACCTCAAGGCGGCGACAAAGAAATTCATATCGACGCGCTGGTGGCACGCGCCAAGTCGCTGCTCGGCAGCGAAGATTATCGGATCGTGTTCGATGCCGGTCTCAACAGCATCCTCGACGACATCCGCCAGGATCTGGAGGAATTCGGCGTTCATTACGACGAATGGTTTTCGGAACGCAGTCTGGCCGATACCGAAGCCATCGAGCGAGCACTGGAAAAGCTTCAAGAAGCGGGTTATCTATACGAAAAGGATGGGGCGACCTGGTTCGCCTCGAGCCGATTGGGCGACGAGAAAGACCGTGTCGTGGTCCGGGAAAACGGTCAGATGACCTATTTCGCGTCCGACATCGCCTACCATTTGAACAAGCTGGAGCGCGGTTTCGATCAAATCATCAACATCTGGGGTGCCGATCATCACGGTTACATTCCGCGCGTCAAAGCCGCCATCAAGGCCTTGGGAGGCGACCCCGAACGGCTCGACGTGCTGTTAGTCCAGTTCGCGGTTCTGTATCGCGGCGAAGAGAAAGTCCAAATGTCCACCCGCTCCGGAGAATTCGTGACGCTCCGGCAGCTTCGCAACGAAGTGGGAAAAGACGCGGCGCGATTCTTTTACGTTATGCGAAAATCCGACCAGCATATGGATTTCGACCTGAAGCTGGCCACCTCGAGGACCAACGAAAATCCGGTCTATTATGTGCAATACGCTCACGCGCGGATTTGCAGCGTATTTCGGCAACTGGACGAAAAAGGCTGGAAACGCGATCTCGTCGGCGGCATGAATCATCTGGCGCTATTGACCGAAACGCACGAGTCGGCGCTGATCAACACGCTGTCTCGTTACCCCGAGGTCGTGGAACAGTCTGCGCTACAGCACGAACCGCACCATCTGGTGCATTATCTGCGCGAGTTGGCGTACGAATTCCACACCTATTACAACGCCCACCAATTCCTGGTGGACGATGCGGCGTTACGGGATGCCCGCCTCAATCTGATTGCCGCGGTCAGACAGGTGATCGGCAATGGTTTAAGCCTGCTGGACGTTTCCGCACCCGAAGCAATGTAAAGGCATGTCCAAGGACTATAAACATCGGATTCCGGGATACCGAAAACGCACGCTCCAAATTCCGAAGCAGTGGCGTGTAGCAGCGGCCGGCATTGCCGGCGTGCTCGGTCTAGTCGTGTACTTTTTCTCCGGCACCGATGGCGAGGACTCCCCGAAGACACCCGAACCCGTATCTATGCCGGCGCCGTCCCCCCAAACTGCCGCTACACCTCCTGATGCCGGGATGACGAGGCAGCCGGAGGAAAAAAAACAAAGCCCAAATAAGGGGAAACCCGAGCAGAAGCCGCAACCGATCAAGCCGCGGGAACCCCGGTTTACCTTTTATAAAATCCTTCCCGAAAAGGAAGTCATCATTCCTGAGAGCGAGATCAAGACCATCAAGCGGGAGGAAAGCCGCGGAAATCAACCCACTACGGCACTTTATCTGGTGCAGGCCGGATCGTTCGACAATCTTCAGGGTGCCGAACAACTAAAGGCCGACTTGGCCAAGATCAAGATCAAGGCCAAGATCGAGATGATCGAAATCGAGAATTCCGCCTGGTACCGCGTCAAAATCGGTCCTTATGCAACTCTAGCCGACGCGGACAAAGTAAGGGCGTACCTGCGCAAGAAAGACATCGACAGCATCGTGCAGAAAGCAGCGAGATAACTCTCCTTATCTTCACCGCTCCAAGCGATTCGAAAGAAAGCCCGCGCCTTGCGGCGGTTGGATTGGAGCGCAAACGGCCGATTAAAGAACGACCTCGAAACCCTCGAATTGCGGGTGCCCGAGATAGAGTCCTTTGCTTCCTCCCGCGCTGGAGTGGGCCTTCCGAAAAGCCTCTGATCGCGTCCAAGCGTCGAACGCCTCTTTCGATTCCCAAATCGAATGGGAGGCAAATAGCGTATGCTCCTCATTGCTCGGACCCCGCAGCAAATGAAATTCACGGAATCCCGGAACGTCATCCAAGTACGTTTCACGATTCCGCCAGATTGCGACGAATTCACTCTCCTTCCCCAACGCGATTTTGAATCGGTTCATAGCGATGAACATCTTGGACCCACTCCTCTAAAGTCGTTATGTCCTCGTCGCGTGGATTTACGCGACCAACCGGTAACACGGCTCGTAGCGTACGCCGGGCAGCTTCATGCGGCCTTGTGCAACGAAAGCCGCCAACAGCTCGTCCAGGGGTTTTAGAATCGCCGAATCGCCGCGCAACTCGAAAGGCCCATGCTCCTCGATGGCTCGAATGCCTTCCGCCTTCACGTTGCCGGCCACGATTCCGGAAAAGGCCCGGCGCAGATTCGCCGCCAGATGGTGAGGCTCCTGCTGTCGGTGCAGTTCCAAGGAAGCCATACTCTGATGCGTGGGCACGAAAGGTATTTGGAACTGCTGCTCGATCTTGAGCAACCAGTTGAAGTAGTAAGCGTCACCGTTCTGTTTTCGGAATTCCCGCACCAGACTGATGCCTTCTTTCATTTCCCGGGCAACTCCGGCAGGATCGTCGATGATGATCCGATAGCATCGGCGTACCTCTCGACCGATCGTCGAGATCATAAACCGGTCGATAAGTTCGAAATAGCCGGCGCACTCCGCGGGCCCCGTCAAAATGACCGGGAAAGGTAAATTTTTGTTGTCGGGATGGAGGAGAATCCCAAGAAGGTGAAGAATCTCCTCGGCCGTGCCGACGCCGCCCGGAAAGATGACAATACCGTGTCCGAGCCTGACGAACGCTTCAAGGCGTTTTTCGATGTCCGGCATAATAACCAGCTCGTTGACGATGGGATTGGGCGGCTCTGCAGCGATGATTCCCGGTTCAGAAATTCCCACATAG